>JAEEGG010000406.1_pt1 | contig 151896 bp, 209 predicted proteins | sample 9134161 | NCBI WGS metagenome assembly JAEEGG01 (sample SAMN16246543, study PRJNA631951) | gut metagenome | biome: gut microbiome; feature: rumen; material: CR-attached | host: Bos | place: Iran: Karaj | collected 2018-10 | reverse complement strand
TGACGCAATCTCAATGCTCTATGGCACAATTCCAATCTCTGTTCAAGAATATACCAGAACTTTTCCAAATCTCCCTTAGCACTCAACGCAACATCAGGCAAGTTAATGGTAACAACACCCTGGTTGAATCTACCATAATACTTTGGTTTCTTTGTTTTTGGGTCACGGTATGGAGTCAAGAAAGAACGGCAACCCATACATGGGTAACAATCGCCTTCTTCACCCTTCTTACTAATCTTGAGCTTCTTCATAACCTTTTCGGAAATGTAGTCTGGTACCATTCTCTTTGTGGTACATTCAGCAGCAAGTTTGGTAAGATAATAATACTTGCCATCTTCTGTAATGTTATCTTCTTCAAGAACATACAAGAGTTTTGGGAATGGGTTAGCATAGTACTGACCATTTTCGTTCTTAACACCCTGGATTCTCTGCTTCAAGATTTCTTCAATTACTCTAGCAAGATTATCTTTTTCTTCATCGTTTTCGGCTTCATTCAAATACAAGCAAACAGAAACGAATGGGGTCTGACCATTGGTAGTTTGGAGAGTAAGAATCTGATATTGGAGAGTTTGTACACCCTTCTTAATATCATCTGTAAGCAATTCTTCAATTTGTTCATCGGTCATAGAAGGATACTTCTTCTTAAAGTATTCTCTTGTCGGTGCGATGAATTTAGACAAATGAGATGCAGTGATAGTCTGACCACCATACTGAGAACTTGCTACCTGAGCAACAATTTGGGATGCGATATTACAAGCAGTACTAAATGTATGTGGTTTATCAATCTGTGTACCGGAAATGATAGTACCATTCTGTAACATATCATCCAAATTAATCAAGCAGCAGTTATGGATTGGCATAGCGAAGTAATCCATATCGTGAAAGTGAATAATACCTTCTTTGTGGGCATCATAAATGTCAGATGGGATTAAATAACGCTGTGAAATATCTTTTGATACTTCACCTGCCATATAGTCACGCATTGTAGAAACAATGTTTGGATTCTTGTTAGCATTTTCTTGCTGAATATCTTCGTTATCGCCAGACAACAATGAAAGAACTCTGTCATCAATGGTATTTTTTCTTTCTTCCAAGGCTTTTTGATAACGGAATGTGATATATTCAGTTGCAACTTCAAATTTTCCGAGCTTTCATTATAGCAGTTTCTACCATCTTTTGAATATCTTTATATCCAATAGCGACGGGAGAAATTTTGCAGTTATCTTCAATGGACTTGGCTATATCTTTGATTTCCTGAATAGTTAGTCTTTCTTCAATTCTAACTTTTTCATTCGCTCTTGATATAGCCTCTACAATGTTCTGCTTATTGAATGTAACTTCGGAACCATTACGCTTTCGTATTTTCATATATCCTCTTTTTTAACCTACAATAATAAAATCAAATCACACTATCTATTTCTATGTGGGTATTAGTATTTATATTTTTTCCCAAATATAGAAAAAAGCCTTCATACGAAGGCTTTTTTGCATTTTTTATTTTATTTGTAGAACCGAACTATTCTTCTTCGCCAAAGAATTTAGCGGCACGATTCATGAAATCGTCAGCGTATGTATTCTTCTTTGGTTCAGGAGCTGGTGCGGCTTCGGGAGCTGCATCATTTCCACCATCTACACCGGTTGGTGCCTTAGGTTGCTTGCCAGCAATCTCAGTATCTGGGGCAGTACGTGTGCGAATGCCGTCCTCTACATTTGGTTGGTTAGTTGGCTTAACCAATGTTCTCTGTGGACGTACTGCGGAAGGACGGGCAGGTCTGTCATTACCCTCGTCATCGGCAGCAGTTGGGCGTGTTGGTCTTTCCATTCTACGAACTTCATAACCATTATCACGGGCAATCTGCTTTGCCTGGTCAAGTCTTGACATCTTACGAATGGTAAATCCGTTTTCTTCTGCTGTACGAATAGCTGCTCCCAACTTTTCGTCATCGTTCATTTCGCGGCGAGCTGGCTTACGAGGAACTTCTTCGTAATCACCTTCGTCATAAACTGGACGAGCTGGGCGACGAACTGGTCTATCATCGTAGTCATCTTCTACCTGACGGACTGGTCTGCGAGCAGGTCTATCTTCATAGTCATCCACATCACGGGCTCTACGAGTTGGTCTAGTTTCTTCGTAATCATCTTCTACTTCGCGGGTTCTGCGTACTGGCTTTGTATCTTCATAGTCAATATCATCTTCACGACCGCGAAGTGGTTTGAACTTACGAACTGGTTTTTCATCTTCATCATGAACAACTTCACGATAACGAGGGGCTGGACGAGTTTCTCTATCTTCTCGTTCAACTTCTCTGCGTGTGCGGAAACGGTCCAAATCTCTTTCATCTCTATCACGAGGAGGAAGAACTGTATAACCATTTCTTTCCACTGTTCTGCGTGCTGTTCTTAATGTATCCTTATCAATCATTTTATTTCACCTCACAATATATTGTTTTTTAGGTATGTTAAATTTAGAAATAATAATTTATGTATAACAATTATTTTTATTTTTTAGAACTTTAAAACAAATGAAGTTCATTGGAGAACTTCATTTGAAATTCAAGAATATGTATAAAGATTAGGTACCGAGAGTCCAGGTTCCACGAGGGCCAGTCCAACCTGGGTCCTGAGATTTTCTGTATTCATCGGAATTTAGATAATCTTGTCTGCGTTTTTCTTCTGCGGCTTTACGAGTTTCAATTATATCTTTCTTCAATTCTTCAACCCATTCTGCTTTTCTGCCAGGTTTTCCGAGCATTACAGAACGAGTGTTAGAAATTGCAGTTCTTTCGTCATAAGCTTCGCATTTTTGGATAAATGATTTAAGGTCGCGGGAACCCCACATTACCATACCATTTATAGGCAAAGACTGTTTAGAATAGAAATCGGCAATATAATATGCAGCATCAGTTGCTCTATCGTCGGGGTCAACAGTAAAGCCAGCTTTATCTAACATTTTTGTTACCAAATCTACAACAGAAACATTACCTCTATCGTCTTGAATGAATGCTTCGTCAAGAGAACCATATACAGATTCAATGTTATCATACAACATATTCAATGCTTTATCCAAAGATTGAATGGATGTGAATTTGTATGATTTAGTAGAGAAACGGTCTCCATCAGCGGCAATATAGCAATAGTCGGAATAAACTACCAAATAAAGTGAAGTACGAACTGGAGCATTTCTCAATGTTAATTCGTAAGTTTTCTTCTTTTCGTGAGTATATGGATGTTCACCATCTTTGGTAACACTATCAGACATGAGAACGCGGTATTTGGTGTTAGATGTGAACCATTTCTTAACATATCTTACGAATTGGTTTACTAATTCATTTGTGAATGTAGCAGGACCATCCAAAGATTCTGTGATAGTGGTAGCATAACTTCTGTCTTTCAAAGCATCTGGGAAATTTGTACGAGCATAGTTTACAATGGATTCGGCAGCAGCGAACCAAGAAGGTTCACCATTATCCCATTCTTGCTTAACGAAGTCTTTAATGTATGTTCCCAAATCTTTTATTTTGTTTACATCTACTCGTTTATCCAAGTATTTGAAAACATAACCCTTCCAGTCTTCAAATGTTTCTTCGGTTTCTGTGGCTTCATTAAATTCGTCTTGTGGGTAATCTGCCATAGCATCCAAAGTTTCTTGTGAGTATTCTTCCTCTTCAAACTCAGGAATTTCTTCAGGTTTTGGTGTACCATAATCTTTATCAAATTGGGCACAGAGTTTAGCTGCTAATTCATTGACTGGAACATTGTTTTCGTATGCTTCGTCAATTTCATCTTGATAATAAAGGTCAATGTTTTGGTAATTACCTAAACCCAAACAAGTTGTATAGACTTCTTCCTGGTATGTCATTTTGTCATAACCAGATTCTTTTAAGTATTGTCTAAATGTGAAATTATCCATATTCATATCCTCTTAATCCAAACGAGAATTTACATAAGCGCCTTTAACATTAATGCCAATAGATTCGGCAAAATCAAGAGCAGCTTGTTTAATGATACATTTAATATCAATATCCTGGCTCAATACAGCACCCATTTCTCTTTCTTTGAATTTCTTTATGTATTCGTTAGCAAATTTTTCAAAATATCCATGACGATAAATGTCATCATATTTGTCAAGAATTTCGCCAAGTTTCTTATTGCGCTTGTCATATTTAACCCAAGCCCAACCACAACCGCTACCAAAGAATTTATATCTCTTACCACCAGGGATTAAATTACCTTCTAGGTCGGCATCACCAACAACAGATTGTAAACCAAATGCTTTTGCCATTTGTTTGTCAAGTTTTGGTTTCAAATTGTTCATTATATCTTCTTTAATCTTTGAATCCAAAGATTTAGCTGTGGCTCCTGCTTTAGGTTTTTCACCTGAATACTTTTGGATTAGTTCTGAGGCTTCGCCCTTTGTTAAGTTTTTACCACGCCAGTCTTGTTTAGTGATACAGAACAATGCCCATAATTGTTTCTTTGAAGCAGGTTCATCAGGATTGTTAATGGCTTCGTCAATTTGTGTAGATTCATTAAGAACTACACGATAACCCTGTTGTTCAAGAATTTCTGTGGCTTCGGCAACCAATCCAGTATTGATGTCAGTTGTCAAGAAATCAATCATTTCGGATTTGCTTCTACATTCTTTTGTAGAACCTTTGCCATCAATTCTGTCAATGAAAACTACTTGACCATTTTCATCTTCACCTGTAGAAATGTAATAAACATACTCAGTACCATTGTTAAATGTAATGGTTGCTTCAAATACTTTATCATCTGCTTGCATTTTAACATTGTCTTTGGTTAAACCGAGACCTTTGGCTACGGTTCCAACGATATCAGCAATCCAATTCTTTAAGAAACTTGTTAGCATTTATTTTCTCCATATATTAAAGGGTCTTGAACCATTCATTGAAAGCATTCTTGATTTCTCTTGAACCCTTTCTGTCAATCTTCTTATTGAATGTTTCAGTAGCACGAATGATTTGTTCGGCTTTCTGTGGAGAAGTAACCTGGATATTATTTACCATTTGGTCGGCATTAGATATTACACCACCATCTACTTCTTTTTCAACATACAAACCAAGTGATTCATTCAATACCCATTCGGTAGTTTGTTGTACAGATTCGTACATAGCATCACAATAAGCAACCTGTGCGGAAGGCATATAAACTGCATCAATAGTAACCATGTGATAGTCATCGGCTACAATGTTACCTTCAAGCAAATTACCTGTACCACGTGAAGAAACACCCATCTTACAACCACCTTTCAAAAGGGCTTGTAATTCTTTACCATTACGAGTGTCAAGAACCAATGCTTTACCCATAGCAAGTTTACCATCCATAGCGAGCTGGGTGATACGAATAGCAGCGGCTTTTGATTTAATTTCTGCATAATCAGGGTGGTCTAATTCACCCAATGCTTCGTGAGATTCAATGAGTTGGTTAAATAATTTAACTTCTCTCTCAATAATCTTTTGTGGATAAATTCTACCATTTCTATTTCTATCTTCGGCCTGTAAGAATGGACCTGAGATATACATGTGTTGTTCTTTAATGTTACCTACTGCTTCTTCCAATAGGTTGCAGTCCACTGGTGAACTACATTGTTCGTTAAATAATTTCTTAAAATCTGCCATTTTAAACCTCTATTTTTGGTTATATTTTCTATAATGTATTTATAAAAAAAGAATGGTAGACTGAACAAATCTACCATTCTATTGTGAGATTTTTAATGACTGAGTTAAAGTTTCATAAATTCTAGGATTTTAGAGCGATTAGCATAATAATAGTTAGTCCAAATATCCACTATTTGATTTATAGTATCATTATCAGTTTTATCCATTTTTATCTTCTTTTGGTGATATGGGCTTGCGTGGAATACCGAATCATCACCCAAAATGGACTTACATTCATAAACTCCTGAATAACTTGTTCTAGCAATCCAATGACTAAACAAATACTCTGCCCAACCCAATAAGGTCTTATTTCCACTCTCATTGTTTGGTGTAGTCATACCGGTGTCAAGATTTAGGATTTTATAGTTAGACCAACCGGATTTCATTAAGCCAGCGTTAAGAACGTCTATTGGGCAGTTTTTCCACATACCACCATCAATATAGCAGTTCTTTTTAGAATCATATACGCAATCAAAATATGTTGGTGCGGCAGTACTAGAAAGAATAGCAAACCATTTATCTATATCTTTATCACCCAAGTCCCAAACTTTTTCCACATTCTGTATATTTGTGCAGGTTGTTGGAATATATACAGGTTTCTTCCAATCACCACATTTTCCTTTGAATTTATCTTTAAGAATTTTGGTAAGGTTGGTGTTATCGTAAGTTGGGCATTTTGGTTGGATTCTCTTATACCAGCTATATTTAGTGAAAATCTTTTTTAGGTTGTTTTTATAAAGGTCAAATAAATCGTGTGCGGAATATCCTTCGGCTAGACCAGCAGCAATAATTGCACCCGTTGAAGTTCCAGCATAGGCAAAAGATACATCGGTAATCTTTTTACCCAAATCTTGTTCTAATTTACAGAGAAATGCTAAAGGTCCGAATACCTAAAGCACCGCCACCACATACACTAATTGTTAGGGTTTTTGACATTGTTATCTTTCTCCCATCTGATTCTAAATTCGGCTGCGTGTTCCGAAATCCATTGTGTTACAAATTCTTCCCCTGGGTCACAACCCCTGCGTTCACCTTCTAACCATTTTTGAACTTCAATTTCTTTTATTTGGTCAGCCATGAACTTCTTCATTATTTGATATTCTTCATCTGTCATAATTGAGACCTCATTTGAAATACCCTTTATATTTCAACTTCACCCACAAAAAATAATATACAATTTATTTATTTGTGTGTCAATCCCAATTCAACATCAGTTACAACTTTAAACTTAAATCCATTCCTTCTACACCAATCTCTTGCGGCTGTCCATTTTTCGTGATTTTTCTTCAAAACATTACAGTATTCCTGCCATCTGTCAATGCGTTTTTGATTCAGTTTACCGCGAGCTGTGGGTTCTAGTTTTGGAAAAATGATCTGACCACATTCATCCAATCTAGGAACCTGAGAACTGGGTTTTACTTCAATTAGCCATTTCTCTAATTCACCATCTTTTGTTTTGCAGGTAAACTGAAAGTCAGTAATGTATCTGTGAGATTTACCATCTATTTGTGAGAAATATGGAATCTCAGTTATTTCACTTCCCCATTCCAAAATGTTGTTATTCAAATCCAACCAGTTAGCCATTATCTTTTCGTAGCTGGAACGAAATGTAATTGGGTGGCCTTGAACTCTACCATTCAAATTCAAACATTTCTCAGGGTGTTTTGGACTAAATGTACCCTTTAAATAATTGTTGTTAAACATCGCCATAGTTAATCCTTCATATTCTCAATTTCTGTAATTGTTTCACCAATTTCTCTATATGCTCGTTTTAGCCATTCGTTTTGAATGTGTTTATAAAACACTTCATAAATTCGGTTTGGTATATTACAATCCAAACTCTTTTCAAGAACTTCGTTTGGAACATCAGCTAGATGAAAATAACTAATCAAAAGAACTTGGGCTTTAATGTATTCGTCATCAAAGATACCACCTTCATACAAGGCTAATTCTATATTTTCTTTTGTTTGTAATAAATCTAAAACTGATTCATAAAGTTCTTTTGTATGTTGTTTCAATTCTAATTTAGTCATATACTATTTATGAACAAGAAAACCCCGGGCGACTAACCCGAGGTTTTTGTTTAATTTATTTTGAATGTATTACATTGTTTCATTGGTTGTTACACCAGTATTTCTATCAACAGTAATTGTAACATCAATGAATTCAATGGCTTCAGCAGGAACAACTCTAATAGCAACATTCATAATATGTGGGTCTTCAGCATCTTGTGTTACAGATAGAGCATATTGTTCAATACCTTCAGCTGCTTGTACACGGTTCAAGAAAGCATCAATAGAGTTTCTAGCGGCACTTCTTGTGTTAGCAGTATTCTGCTGGAACAAGTAAGGTAGCATCATAGTTTCAAGAACCTTTTCAATGTAGTTCAAGCATCTACGAACATTGATTCTATTCAATGCGGAGTCTTTCTTCAAAGCAGTCTTTTGTCCGTATAAGCATTCACCATAACCGGCACAATCTCTTGATGTATTAACATTGATGTCATACAACTGACCAATTTCAGTGTCTGTCAAACGAGTTAATGGACCGTTCGTGTAAGTGATGTTACCACGCTGAACGCCTGCAGGAGCGAACCAAGGATAACTTGTCATATCACAGTAAGCCATACGGCAAGCACCAGCAACAGATTTAGGTAAGTAAATCCAAGAAGCAAGTGTTCCATTGTAATACTTGTCATAGCCAGCGTATTCGGCTACATAGGTACCATTGTTAAATGCGAACATTTTAGCTTCACCAAGCATTCTCTTAACAGATTTAGCTTCTCTTGATGTTACCTGAACTACACCAATGTCAATAGTTCTGCTAGCAGCAATTTCGGCAATTCTTCTTTGGAGAGCAGAATATCTCTGTTTTCCATTGAATGTGTCAATGGCTTCAACATTGAACAAAATGTCAAAATCGGCTTTCTGTCTATCTGTATAGAGTTTCAAACCAGCAATCTTTTCAGTTACATTGTTCTTCTTTGAGTTAGAACCACCGGTCAATCCATAGATAGCGAAGGTCTGATGTGGCATAGCATAGGTACCAGCACCAGTGCGAGCTTCGTTTACAGAATTACGAGAAACATAGATGTATTCGGAATGACCGTTAATGACGTTTGGAGCATACAAACTATTACCTTCTGCGTCTTTTGCAGTTGGGTCATTAGAAACATACCAAGATTCGGCAGGGTCTTTCAAGAGAGCATCCATACCTGTTCCCCAAGCAGTTTCACTTGTTTGTGATTTAGTCTTTACATAAACATTGATACGATAGACCTTTGTCCAGGTTAGTGTGTCTGGGTCAATTTCTTCGTTATCTACCTTATCTTCATCGTCATAACGATATTTCCAGTTAAATGCGTTCTGGTGGTTCAATGCTGGGATTTCAGCACATTCAGGAGTGATAATGGAAACACCAATATCATTACCATATTCACCAGGACCAATAGAAGCGATAATCAACTGGTTAGCCTTGTTAGATACATACTGTTCAACGTCGCCATTACCTGGTTCGTCATCAGATTCAATGGAAACAGTGTAACCATCTTTGTATCTTTCATTTGTACCATTCAAGATTTCACTTGTTGCGAAAGCAGCCATCTTATTGACTGGTTCACCATCTGGTTTCTGTGTTGCTTCCTGCCAAGGAATTACAACACCTTCAGGTGGGTCAGCAGTGTAAACAGAAATAGTTGTAGGTGTTTTTGCGTTCTTTTCAGCTACGGTCCAGAACAACTTTTCGTCAAAATTTGTTCCACCATATTTAGCAGTGAAATCTTCCCAATCTTTTGTATAGATTACTTTTTCTACAGGTTCGTTTGTTACCAATTCTGTATTTTCAGGGTCATCGTATTGAATACCTTCCCATACATCAAAGTATTTCAACAAACTATATTTACCTTCAGCCATGAGTTCGGAAGAATCACAACCATATTGGTCAGCAAGAGAATTGATTTTATCAAAACCTTGTTTAGTAGCAACTTCACTCAAATTAGTTACAGATACTACCAATTTTTCATCATTGATAGCAGTAACAGTTTCATCGTTCATAGCAAGAGCTTCTTGTAATGTATTCATACCATATTCACGGTATTGAATACCAACGGCCTGAGCAACTGTTGGTTCAAAAGCACTCTGTTCAACATAGAATGTCTTGTTTACACAGTCATCCCAATCTCTAAATTGAATCTTCCAAGATGGAATTGGGTCATCACACAATGTAGCACTTGTAGCACTACCCTTATAGAAATTGTCATTGTTGAAGAATTTCTTATAAGTTACTTCTGTTTCAGCAGAAATTGAGTCAGCGAAATCTTTTGTCAAATAAGCAGTCAATGTAGTAGATTCACTATTCAATGTATCGTCTGCTGGAATACTGAAGATAGTCTTATAACCTGTTGCGGAAAGAGTATCGGAAATGTAATTCAATGGAGTTGACTTATTGAACTGGATAGAAGATGTTGCTAATTTACCGGTAGTCCAAGCACTTTCAGTCAAAATCAAATCGTCATACATTTTTCCAACTTCACCACGGTTGTTTACCTTGGTAGCGAACTTAATGTATTCACCAGATGCTTTTACGAATTTTTCAGGGGTAATACCATCTTTACCAACATTCTTGAATACTGCAACAGATGGTGGGTTATCGTTAATAATATCTACGATAGTACCAAAAGCAGCCTTTTGATATACACCGAAAGCAGATAGATTATCGTCAACAATCCATTCTTCTTTACCTTCTTCACCTGACAAAGCAGTAACTTGAGTTACAGCATCCAAATTACCCAACAACTTCAAATTAGAGTTATCTTCGTTGTCAATGTATTTAAAATTGGAAGTATCTTCGGAACGATAAACATCCTTCAAGTCAGCGTCGGTATATGGGTATTGAATCTGGGCATAGCCTTCATCACCCATTGTGGTACGAACAGCCAACAACTGGTTAGAGATTGCCAAATAGTTTTCGGCAGCAAAGTGACCATAGTCATCAAGATTTTCAGGTTGTCCGAAAATATCGGTGAAATTGTCATAAGAAGATGTTAAGATACGCTGGTTTACAGGTCCTTTGTTGGACTTCATTACGATAGCACCAATTCCCAAACCAGGAAGAGAATTAGAACGAATGGTATTATCAATTTCAGTAAATCTAATACCAGGAACTGAATATTTAGCCATACTAATTTTCCTTATAATTTAAACAAAATAATAAAATCACTCACTCACAATTAGACTTATATTAGTATTTATAAGAAAGGGTCGCATTTTTGCGACCCTTTTTACTGATTATTTTGTTCCTTCGTATGTAACTGTTAGTTGTGGCATGATACTCTGAGGTGTTCGCCCAACTGCATACATTGACTGGAATGGGAACGAAATATGAAGATAATCACCAGTACATTCACTAAGTTTAATTGTATCTTCATAAACCACATTTGATAGTGTAAAGTTTGGAGCAGAAGAAGGAGACATGGCAGTTGTTTTGAAATTATTGTTTATAGTAATTGGATTATTATAACCATCTTTATCTGTGCCATTTAAATTATAACAGAAATCCATAGTATGATTCATGCCATAAGGTTGTACAGTATAACAATTACTATATCCATAATAATAAGTTCTTGAAGCCAAATCAGGTTCCATCATAAACAACCAATTACCAGATACATTTTCTGTTAATGTTGTTTGTTGTTCTAATGGTGTTCCTGTTGTAATATAATTTTGATATTTAATAATATCTGCTTCAGTACAAGATTTACGCATATAACAACCATCATAATCTGATGGGCATTTATTTGGGGCTGTAGATTCCCAATCATCGTCATCCCAAGTAAGTTCTTTGTATCTATCAAACAAATTATAGGAGTTAATATAACTATCCATAGATGTTCTAATAAATCCTTCAAAAGTTTTCTTATTACCATTGATAGATTTACCATAGAATTTAAATCTCTTTAAACAGTCATTACTTGCCCAAGGTTGGTAAATACCATCACCTCCACAAGTTTGGCAAATAATTTTACCAGCAACACCAGTAGTTCCAATTTTATTTGTACCAGTCATACATTCACATTTAACTTTACCCTGACCACCACAAACATTACAAGAAACCAATGTTTGATTATTAAATTTATTAGGTATTTTATTACCTGCATTATAAACCCAATTTTCAGGATGTGTATGATTTGGGTCGCTTTCACTAGCGGTATTATGCCAATAACGACTGTCATTCGTACCACTCATTTTAAAAGCCTGCCCATTTCCATTACAAGTACAACCTCTAGCATAACTAAAAGACCTATCACTAGGTGTCCAGTATCCATAAGGTTTTGTATCACCAATAGCAGTATATACTGGGATTTTAATATCCACTAATTCACGAATTATACCACCACTGGTACAACATTTAAGGTATCTTGTAGTACCAACATCAATAGCAATTTGAGAACCTATACCATTTGTACAAGTTGGGCAATCTTCTCTACAAGGATTTACACCATCGGCACTATTTGGGCATCTAGCAGTATTAGCAGTTACATCAGGAGAAATATGCCAATCACTTATTTGTGTTGGAATTATATGATTCCAAAAGTTTTTGTCATCCAAATTTTGAACTTCTTTTTCGTAAGCATTATTTAGTTTCCAATCTCTATAAGAAAATCCTTCTTTATTTTTAACAATCAATCTATGATTACTATTTACTTTTAATGTACTAGAAATTTCATTATCAAGATAATCTACTGATGGATTTAATTCTGTTTTACCTTCCCAATAAGCACTATTATCACTCTTATAGAAATAAGCAAAACAATATGGAGAAGCACAATCATCTGCTCCATTTGCTGAGAATGATGTTGTGTTATAATATGCTCCATTATCTACTGCTGGGGTCATCATATACTGGTCATTCCAAGAATTGTTAGCATTTAGAATAACACCATCAATCTTAATTTTAACACCAGTATAACCTTCCAATAATGATTTTTTTAATGTAAAATGTGGTGGAGTATATTTAGAAGTAACACTAGCACCAGTAGTAAAACCAAATTGGTTATAATCTGTATCGGAAGGTGGTGATTTAATAAATCTACCTAATTGTGGATAAAGCATATAACTGGTGTTATCTTTTTCCAAAAACATCATAGTTAAACCATTTTCAATGCTATTAGAAATAAGACCATCGTGGAATACATTATTTAATGTAGATGTACTTGGACCTCTATCAGAGTAATTGAAATACTTCATATTTTCTTCTGATATTCTCCAACTCAATTTACCACCTTTAGTTCTATCTACAAATGAAATAATTGGTTTATCTTTTTTGTAGATTTCTGTTTTAAACATATAATTAGTTAAAGCACCTGGAAGTAAATATGAGCCAAATGAGTCTGAATAATAGTACTTTGAACTCAAACTACTTACAAGGGTCGCACCCATAACTCTGTATCTAATGGTATAAGATTTAATTATCTTTTTACCTTCTACAGTATCATATTGAGGCACGTCAAATATAGGATAACTACCATCTTTTATATAAAAATATGGTGGTGCAAACCCATAATTAGGAAAGCCATTTCTATATGGTGGAATGTTTTGTATTTGACTAGACCAAATTTCTTTAATTTTTTTGTTTCCACCTACATCACTATAAACATTTATTCCATCGTTCAAATAATAACTCATTTTAAAACCTACCAAATATATAAAGTATTTTGTGGAATCATATCAATATCACCACTAATATAATTATAACCAGCAGTCAATTTTTCATCAACAAATTGGGTTTGTGTTCTATCTGTTGGGAAGAATGCAGTGGCTGTTGGCGGATCCGGCGGAAGGATATGATAGTATGCTGTATTTTCCCATTTAGATGTTCCTCTATCACAATGACCAGGTATAGGTCCTGTCTTTCTAGTTGAAGTTGTTTTATCCCAATAACTAGCAGAAGAATCTTGCCATTCTCCACTGCTTATATCATCACCAATATATAATTCGTCCTTAAACACAGCAATAAAATTAACATTTGCCATTAGTTCATTATATTTGGTTCTCATATCTTTACTACCATTTATAGTAGCAGAGAAATCAGCGTGTGGTGCTGAAGAAATACTTGCTTCATCCTGGTCCCAAATCTCAACATATCTTTCTTCTTCAGGTATAACTTTACAAGCATAATTTACATATCCATTATCAAGGTATAATTTGTTTATAATACCACCTTGTTTTGATGGAATGTTTGTAGTAATGTTGTAGTTAGTACCATCGTATAAAATACCATTATCAAATTCATACAATGAATCAAATGGGTTTACATACATTGTTTCATTTTCGTGGTCTATAACGAAATGACTACTTGCTATATAATGGTTTCGTTTATCTTCTTCTACTTTGTCAATTTCATTAGCCAAGAAAATATCTCTATTCCACAATGGTTCAAGAGTTTTTTCAGTTTTCCAATCACCATCCGTAACTGTATACTTTGTCCAAGTCTTTGGCAACAAATTAACTTTTTCAGCGGATAATTCACCATCATAAAATCCACTATGTGCAGTTTCGTATAAATGGTATTTTGCGTAAGGTTTATATCCCATATTAACCACCTATAATATAAATGCTATTTCCAGGAGAGGTTGGCAACGAACCAGTAATTGTAAATTCCATTTGTGTAACTGTATAATCGTAAGAGAAAGAAGAAAGGGCTTTTGATGATACAGAAGAATAACTTGAAATAGAAGATGTAGAACTCAACATATCATCCACATTACAGAAAATACCATTATCGTCTGCTTTAACAAAACCATCATCTTTTATTTTAAATCCAACTAGATATTGGTTTGTTCCGGCTCCTTGTTCTTCACATGTAAAATACTTTGTATCAAAATTGTATTTTGGAACTGTATTTAGCAATTCATCTGTTTTAACAGAAATAGTCCAATAATCTTCTACAGGATTTTGTACCATTTCAATACCAAAACCTGGTTTATATACTGTATACTTATTTGCTAATTTATCCAAACAATCTGCTAGATAAATGTCTCGGTTAATCAATGGTTGAATGGTGTTAACTGTTTGCCAATAACCATCGGCAACTGTGTTTTTATTCCAAGGTGTAACATACAAACGAGCTGTAGTGCCGTTGTCATAGACGTGCATATATGAATTTAAGTGAGAACTTGTAGCTGTATTTTCTTCTGCCATTATATACCTCTTTTTCTCATATATTTATACGAAAAAAAACCTCTATCCCATAAAGGATAGAGGCTCAATCTAACAAACAACAAATTTATCCTAATAAATCTAATAGAGCTTGTCTTGCTTGTCCAGGACTTTCAAATTTGATACCGAAACCACCTGCCAAAACAAATGATTCTATATTCTTTCCGAAATCGTCAATTAGTAAACTCTGGTTATTTGCGTATTTTGCTTTTGCTTTCCCTGTCTTAACAATGTAAATGTTTTTATTTGGAACTTTAGTATTAGCCATAAGCCATTCTATCTTACCATTAACACCATCGCTGTAATTAACTTGTGATAGAATACACAAATCTATACCTTCTTCATCGCAAAACTTTTCTAGCCATTTATAAAATTTCTGCCCTTCATTAGTCCAGGCCATATTTGCCCAAAAGTCAATTCCTGCTGAATGTACTTTATCCCAATCTACTTTATAATGTTCAATAGCATCTATTTCTTTGCAGGCTCCGCAAAAATCACAGATTACACCGTCCATATCCAAGTATATTGTATTGATATTCTTACTATTACGCATACTATATTTATAATATAGAAAAAATCCCCATTTATATAGGGGATTTTCTTTTTTTATAAACTGTAATTTAAATTTCAATTCCTATTTCTTTCAATTCTTTACTTGTTAATATTTCAACATTATTTTTAAGCATAAGTTTATATTTAGAATTATCTTTTGTATTTTCTATTAGTAATAATTTATATAGATAATCAGATTTAATTTCTACAAGTTTATTTTCTTTAACCAAAAGAAAATCAGGATAATAACGATGAAATTTACCTTCAAATTCATACCATAATTTTACTTTTGGATGGAATATAAATTCAATATTATGTTCTTTCAAATACTTATAGTATTTTAATTCCCAAGAAGAATCAAAATACTTTCCTTCATATTTGATTTTTGTAAATGCTTTACTGTAAATTTCATGATTTTGTAATGGATGTTTTACACCAAAATTTTCTAAACAAGTATTTTCCATTTTATCACGAAGTTCTTTACTTTGTGCTGTATATTCTACACCAAATTTATCTTTCATAGTTTCTTTAGATTTTTCACGCATATCATCAGTTCTAATATAGTATTCTTCACCATATTTTTCTAAACAAGTTTCTTTTGATTTTTGTTTAACATCTTCATTTAATAAAGCACATTCACAACCATATAAAGTTTTATTAGTTTCTTTCATTTTAGTTTTTACTTTATCAGATTTAGCGGCAGAAGCGAATCCATATTCTTTTATATTAGTTTCAACTATTTTATCTTTTATTTCTTTTGCTTGAAAACCCCATTCACAGCCATGTTTTTCTTTATAAATGGCTTTATATTTGTCCTGTGTTTCAGGTTTTAACATTGTAATTGAGTGTTTACAATCCTTACAAATAAATGGAAACGATATAGTTCCAAGTAATTGTATTTTAGATTTATTACATCTAGTACAATTACAAGAAACTTTTGTTCGTTTCCATTTCTTTACAGGCTTTAATGAATTATAATAATTTAATGTTTCTTCAGTATCAATTATAATCATTATTTATTTGTTTGTGAGTGAACTTTATTATCAATAAATGTTCCAATTTGAGAAAGCAAATCGGAGAGTGTCTTGTTATACTTTTCGGCAACACCGGTTCTTATTTCCTGGCAATACTTAATGTAGTCATCTTCGGATTTGAAGTCTGTTGGCTGAACAAGCTGCTTTGTAGCATATTCAAAGATACCTTCACCAACTTCGTCACCGAGTTTACGCAAACCAAGCTTCAAAGAAGTACCATTAACATAATTGCTAAGGATACCGCTCTTACCCTGTGGAGCCTGTTGCTGTTGTGGCTGTTGTGGCTTTGGAGCATCAGCATCCAAACCATCCATTGTAACACCTTCTTCGTTCAATTTGTTGTGATAATAATTTTTGAAATCCATTGTATTTACTCCTAAATTTTTATTTTATTTATGATTAAAAGTTTTCGTCATCTTCATGAGCCAAGGTTTTACAAATATCTTCCAAGTCTTCGCTCATTGAAAACTTTGAACCGTGTGTACCAACAATGTATTTCCACAATTTACGATATTTGTCATTTTCGTCTAAATTCTTGTAGTAATCGGTATTTCTAAGTGCTTTCAAGGCTTTATCAGCTTTGATTTCAGCCATCAAATCATTTTCTTTGTTTTCGTGTAAGAAGGTTCTAAACTCATTCTTCAATTCGGTTTCTTCAAACAATTTATCCATAGCCTTGTTAAATCTAGTTTCGTCATAGTTCAAAGTCAAATCAAGAATATCGCCATATTTGGCTTCGCAAGCATCTTCTGTCAAAGAAAGTTTATCGGCTACAAATGTTAGCAAGTCAGCATAGTTTTCTTCTATATCGGTAGACTCTTTTAACAATGCTACTTTGGTTAAATAGGAATCAATGGCTCCTTCCAATGTATCTCTTGTGATTTGTGGAACTATATACTGTTCGTAAGATTCCTTATAGATTTCTTTCTTTGCCTTCTTATACTCAATGAGCATATTCTTAACAATGGCTGCTACAGTGGCAACATTGTTTGTTGGTTTTGCTTTGAATGAGGTCTTTTTCATCAAAGCAGCGAACTTACCACGATTTTTAGATTCACCACCTAACTTAATGGATATTTCGCCACTACCCAAAATCTTGATAGAACCAATTTTTGCTTTACCAATTATGGATCTGTCAATAATATCATAAGTGCCATCGTCAAATTTTTCAACACCAAACCCAGTATTAGTAAAGATTTGTAAAATCTTTGTTATAAATTGTGATTGTCTATTTTCCATAATTCAAAAACTCCATTTTATATAGTATTTATATAATTTCGTTATTTTCTGTTGAAACTTGAGAAACCCAAGGAGCATCTTTAACAACTGTGCTACCGATTTGAGCATCTTTCGTTCCAAAGAACAAGTTATCACTAAAATCTCCAAATCCTTTTAGGTTTTCAAATTCTTTAATGAATGTTGCACCGAAAATACCTGGCTTTTTCCATTTCCATTCGCCATTTTCTTGATATGCACTGGAACCTGCTTCAATTACATAATTTGGGTCATACCAAATCTGGTAAATTCTATCACCCGACATGGTTGGATGAAGAATATCACCGCTATTGGCAGTCACTTGCCAGTACTTGAGCACTGCGCCATCTCTATGTAGAGCATCGTAGGTTTTATCATTCCAAGCAACTGGGGCAGTACTGCTCAGTGACGTCAAAACCTGGTTATACCCATTCCAAACGGCAGAAGTATCATCGTTGTATATATCCTGTGTTAATAAAAGTTTACTTCCTGTAGGATAATTGGTGATATCTGGCAATTCTTCGTATTTGTATTCGTAATGAATACCATAATCTGTTGGTTTGGGTGCTGGTTGTTTCTCAAATGGCAACAAAGCAGAAACACGACCGATTTTTGTACCGAATTGGTAATCCAAATCGTGTCTTTCTTTGAAATTACCAGTATAGTTACCCATCATTTTTTCATTCCAATAATTCTTATCACCATTTACACCTAACTGGGTAATGATTTCGTCAATTATAAAGGTATCTTTAATGGTCTTGTACAACCAGGCTTCAATGGTAAACTCAAATGATACAGTTATTTCTCTTTTATCTTCTTCGCCAAAATCCTGTGTCAATTCTTCCGAGATACTATCCAATTTCATCTTGATAGAACGGCGTTTGTTTATGAACCAAAACTCCTTCAAATCAAAATATGCTTCAGGGGCAAATCTTGATAGGACTTGTTCTTCAATTTGGTTAGCATCGGATATATGTTCACATTTGGCTTCCATACTAATTGTTATGTTGTATGGAACTGGGTGAACATCGGCCCAAAACTTGTTTGCCATTATGTAATCCACACCATTTACTTCAAAGTATTTGTTGTAGAAACCTCTTGACTCACCGGCACCGGAATATCTTTCACTAGCAAATGCCATACCGGTTTTACGATATGTCATATTTGGTAATTGGATATAGTATTTCTTACCAGTTTCTTGTTCAACACGAAAATCGTGTGATTTCATTCTTGGACCGTACTTTAATGGGACCTGAATTTGCTTAATTGGTTCGCCCTTTTCATCGTAGCGAATAACAAATAGGTCATTAAAGAAATTACCAAACCCAATCATTGCTGCTCTGATAGAATCAGCAAAGAAATAGTTAGCTGGGTAGCCACCACTAGGATGACCATCAATCCAACCTTTCTTAAAGTTATGGGTTGATGGGTCATATTTAGGTTTACTGATATTTTGTGGATTATTTTCGGTCCAATTACTCATATTGTATTTATTAACTATTCAATGAGTCAGGATGTAATTTATCTTGAATGTCAGTATAGATAGGGTCATCGTATTGTTCGTTTTGGTCTGCTTTTATAACCATAAACATATTCTGCCTATACCACCAAGGAATAGAATTATCATTCCACATTTTAGGTCTTAACACATCAATCATTGTATAGCCAACATTTTCAAATTTCTTTTTCCAATATGAAGGCCATTGGCAGTTAACATGACCGATACATCTTTGACCCGGGGCAGCGGCTGAAAAGATTATACAATTACTGGCATTGGTTAATGTTTTAATCAAATTATCAGCATATTGTTCGTCAATATGTTCTGCTACTTCCAAACAGATAGCAGTATCATATCGTTCATCAAATGTAAGTTCGTTTTCAAGATTTTCTATTCTAAATTCATTTGGTTCTAATAGATTATCTTTACATTTTTCACAATCTATGCCGAGTACTTCTTTAATACCATTGTTCTTAAATGCTTTTAAGAACGCACCATATCCACAACCAATGTCAACTATTGAATTTGGTTGTACAACTTGTAGAATATATGGAACTATTTGTGTAGGAATTTTCAAATCATAATCTTTATCAGTATGAATATAGTTAAATCCTACTGTATCAAATTCTAACACATTAGAATACTCGTCTTTAATAAATGATTTGATAGTAGAAAGTTCTTTACTATGACGATTTATCAATTCTCTACGATAATAATTAACAAATTCGTTTCTACAAAGAACTGCTACATTAAACCCTGATGATAAAAGAGTATAATCGGGGTTCTTTTCAAGCCATTTAAAGATTTCCTGTGTTACTTTAAGATTTTCCATAAAATGATTAACAACAATGAACCCTGAATGGGTTACATTGTTTTGGAATTTCTTTAAAGCAAGATAAGTTTGGTTCAAATCGGAAATATAAACCAATTCATAATATCCTAATTCACTCATATTAGAATAATACAATGGAATTGTATAGATTTGGCATTTGTTGAATGGCACTTGTTTAAATGCTCTATCAGCAGCTGCTTTATCTTCTTCAATTATCTGTAATGAATTGGATTTACTTTCCAAAACTTTATATAGTTCAAAATCATTAGCATTAAAACTAATGATTTTGTTTGTTTTCACTATATCACAAAGAAAATTTATTAAAGTATTCTTGTTATTCATATTACATATTTGTTATTTTTTCAATGCGACCATCGCCACATTCATTTCCCAAGTAGTTACCATTTGATACATTTGTAGAAATACCAAGTGTTGGGCAATCCATAAATGGTGAAGTTCTAGTTATTGAGATATTTGTATATTCAGTATTGTATTTTTTCAATTCTGTAATAAATTCTTCATTAAGAATCATATCGGCATAATTTTTGTACTGCATTTTGTTACAAATTATACCTTTACAAACACCAGCGGCAAGCAAAACATAGTCAGGATTATCGTCTAACCATTTGAAAACGGCCTGAGTGATTTGTGGATATAAGTCAAAGAAGAAATCATCCAAAATAATAAGTCCTTCTTTTAACAAAATGTTTTTAACTATATCCAAATCGTGATAGACCGCATTAAAACTATGTTCACCATCAATATGAACAATGTCTAGCCAAGGAATTCTGTTGTTTAGAATTTCACTGTAGTTAGAAATGTTGCGTTCTACTTTAACTCTGCCATCTGGGCATACTTTTTTACAATTATCTTCTGTAATTTGTGCTCTGGTATGTTCTGGTTCAATGCCCCAATACAAACCTCGGTTCTCATTTACATAAGAAGCAAGAATTACCGCACTTCTACCATGCCAAGTTCCAATTTCCAAAGCATTTGTTGGTCTTTTATATCGGCAAAGAAGGTCAATTAAGGCTAATTGGATTTTCCAACTAAAACCTTCTATCTTTAACAATTCATCTAAATTAATTTTTGAAGGTATTAAACCACTCTGACTCATTTGATTTGTTTCCAATTTGTTTATTGTATTTTCTTTATCGTTTTTATTTTCTAAATTGTTTAAATCCAATTCATTCATAATTATACCTTCAACATTCTTTCTTTGTAGAATGGTTTAAGATTATCCAATTCACGAAGCACCACATTTTCAATATGGGCTATATCATTTTCCAACGATTTAATATGGTTTCCGAAATCGGTAATATCTTTCTTGATTTTATCCTGGTCAATTTTCTGTAAACTAATCACTTTTTGGTCGCAAATGTATTTAGCGGCATCCATAGCAAATGTTTTACCCTTGATACCAGGCATATTTTCGGCAATATATTTTACTGGGTCTTTTTCTTCCAATCCCTTAACAACTACTTTAAGATTTTGGGAAGCAATCAATCGCCAATTCATTTTTTGTTTCTTGTCCTCGTAGATACCCTTCTCTACTTCGCACATTTTGGTTTCAACTTCTTTTCGCCAATCAATCCACTTGTTCATTAACTCAATCATATTTGGAATAATGACTGTGGTGTCAACATCCTTGGTAATATCCTTGGACTTTGTGCGTTCAATAGCATAGTATCTGTATGTTTCGCTCTTAATCAAATGCTTGTGGATTTTGGATTCAAAATCTGCTTCATTCTTAATAGAGACTTCTAGTTTACAAGGTTCATTCTTTGTAGAACTATCATTTACATACAATACAGTACCATCGTCAATCATTGAAATCATTTTGGTAATGAATGTATTTGGTGAGAAACCTGGGCAATAACCTGTAACAGTCAACAAAACATTCTTTTTGTCTTTGACTAATGTGTAATCACATTCGTATTTAATTGTTCCTTCACCTTTTTCATAGACCTGTTGAATTTCTTCTGGTGTAGAAAGAATTTTACCACCATACTTGTAATCAGGTCCTTTAAGATATTTCATAATATCTTTAATTTTAGTTTGTTTGCCCTTCTTGACTACAACCTTCATAGCTTCAACAACTTCTTTCAAGTTGTGAGCTGGGATATTACAATTCAAACCAACGGCAATACCAGCACATTCGTTAATAAAGAAATTTGGTAATCGTGTAGTCAATACAATAGGTTCTTTAAATTCACCAGTGTAGTTTGGAATGTAATCAGCAACATCCATACATTCCAACATCTTCATACCAATTTGGGAAATCTTGGCTTCGGTATATCTATCGGCTGCAGGACCATCTGTTAATGAACCCCAGTTACCTTGACCGTGAATAATTGGATATTCACTCGTTGCCATTGTAACCAAAGAACCATAAGCGGAACCGTGTGGGTGATATTTACCCATACAATCACCGGTAATTCTTGCGGATTTAACTGTCTTATTATCCCATGTTGCTTTTAGTTCTTTGGCAGTCCACATTAGACGTCTTTGTGCTGGCTTTAAACCATCACGATAATCCGCTAATGCTCGGTCTTCCAAAACATCTAATCCGGTAAACCTCCATATTCTTATGGAGCATTTGATCTGTTCCTAATGTTTTTCCTTCGTTTTCGTTTTCAAAAAAATTATCTATCTCGGTTTTCTTTTTCATATTATCTCACTAATGTAAAAAATTTTACCAACTATTTATAACACATAAAATATAACAAAAAAATCCGGTCAACCCGGATTTTATTTATTTTTGAAACTTAGAAATCATTTTTTATCTTTTCTATTTCTTTGTAATGTTTTTCTTTCTTTAACATTCCAATTTGGTTTGTTATTTTCTTTATACAATCAGTTTCATTTTCTACATAGTCGCAGTAATACTTATGAGAAGTAAATTCTTTATCACCAATAATTGTTTTTTCAGGATATACGATAACATGTGTACGATGATTTTTGTCAAAACATAAAGGAACGATATTCACACTAAAACCAATGTCTTTATGTTCAATCATGGCATACAATTTTTGGTCATAGTAATAGTATTCATGTTTATCATAATTTGTAGCCAATTCATACCCATAATCTTTTAATAATTTTTGGTACTTTCTTATTTCTGTGTATGGCAAATATACTGGACTATTTTGAACTATCATTTTTGGACCTATAATATCGTTCTTTAAAAATTGTTATTTTTGGAAGTTCGTTTATTGGAATATCAAAATCTTTATTGATTTCCAATTTCATATCGTATTCTTTCCTATGCTTCAACAATAAATCTTTATTGGCATCCATATCATCTAACAAATTAGATAATCCCTGCTCTTTAATATACAATAAAAATTCCGGGTCATATAGTAACAAAAAATCTGTTATAGCAAGTTTCATTTAAAATCCTCTTTAATGTTGTGTAGTTCATAATTCATTTTATTCGTTTTATACTTTAAAACAAATTCACCAATCATATTAGTTAATTCATCTACTGTATAACTTTCATCAATTTTATTACTGTACTGCCCCTTTCCAAAATTATATTCATAATAAAATACATGAGCCGAAGCATAAACTCTAAAATAATTTAGCGGGTTTGTTTCACCCAAATCATCGTTTCTAATTTGGGTATCATGCAAAAACATATTGGTAATACCAAAATGATATAGTCCAAATAGGTCGCTTAACTGAAGCAATAATTGTTTAGTTAAATCGTTTGAAGGTGATATATCTTTTAGTATTGCTTTCCCATCAATCATCGTCAAAATCCTCTTTGATTTTATCTCTCGCCATTTTCTCATTAAAAAGTTTTTCTAAAATCTCGGGATTGTTCCACCAATCTTCAGGTAGTTCTTTTCCTTCCCAAAAATCTTCGTCTATCATTTGAAATCCTCTTCTAGTTTATCCAAATTTTCTTGTTCTTTACATTCTTTTAATCTTTGAACAAAACCAGCAATTATTTTATCCAAATCTTTTACCTGATTATCACCCCAAATTCTATTCTTATACGCATCGCTCTTACCTAAACGATATGAATAAAAAAATGAATCAGTAGCAATACACCAAACTGAGAAATAGTTATAGTCTTTGTCTCGCTGGTATTCTTGCATTGTATCACTTCTAATCTGAGGATAATACAAATCCCCACGAATACCATAAGTTCTTAATCCATATTTCTCGCCAAAATGTACGAATAGTTCATCAATGGCTGTATTGGATTTTCTTATATCCGATAATGTTCTTTCGTAATCTACCATTAGAAATCTTGATTAGCCTTCTTTTCGTTGCGTTTAATTTCTTTGTCCTTAAAATACTTGTCATGACGAGCCACTACTTCTGTTTGGTTCTTAACCCAATTTTCAAATAGTTCAATGTTAAATTCGTCATAAGAAACCAAACTTATATCTTCATCGCATTTTGAAACGAAATGGTTACCTTTCACACCAATATATTCCTGCAAACCCCTGGCTCGGCCCCATACTATCACATTTCCATGACTTAGGTCACCTGGAAAGAAATAGAACAATGCTCTGGTCTTACCAGTATGGATGATATACATATCAGTTCCATTATTGGTTGTGGTTTCTTTTTGCCAACCATATTTCATAGCCAATTCTTCAATGGGTTTAAGAAATTCTTGATATGTCATACAAAATCTTCCTTTAATTTTTGCTGTTCTTCGTTGTTCAAATAATTCTTGTAAGCCAGTTCGTATTCGTCAAGAAAACCAATCATTTTATTAAGAAATGCGTCATTACAAGACTGTGTATTTAAAATCATAGATTGCATAAACTCACTAAATCTTAATGACCAGTAAATCTTTTCACCATTTTCATCTTCACCAATGATTACATTGTTTAAAGCAGTCCAACGAGTATCATCAAAAAAATGATTCAAATCCTTGCTAATCATTGGGTGAGAATTGAACCTGTCAATTTGTTCTTTACTCCAACCTGGAAAATCACATTGTCTAATCATCAAAATCCTCGTTTACTGATTTTAGTGCTTCAATTTGTTTTGCTATCTTTTCTGCTTGGATAGCTGCTTTTGCGTTGTTGGCTAGTATTTCTTTAATCGTAGAAATGCTCAGGTTTTCTTTTGTCAAATCGTGGATAATAACACCATAACTATCAGCAAATTTATCCAAATTCTCATTGGTAATTTCTGTTTTGGCAAGGTTGCTATAATCGTAAAGAACTGCTTCTGTTGGTGAATAAACGAATACTGGTTTACCACTCAAAAACGCATTTCCAAAATAACCATAATACCATGTCCTGCTAGTTATTTGTGGTGGTTTATAACTTGATGTCTTTGTGGATAAATCCGCAGTCGCATCAATCTCTGTAAAGAATGCCGCATATATGGGCAACTCATTCAATAGTGCTGTCTTATTGAAAAAATGCGGCCATTCCATATTACCTCTCTTGTTCGTTTTTACATAATTAAATATAGAAAAAACCATTGAAACTGTCAATGGTTTTCTGTTAAAAACTGTGTAAATAATAATTTACATTAGGTAAAATCTTCTTCAATTTCGTGGATTTTTATAAAATTTTCCATTTTCTTCTTTTTGAGTTCTTTATTTTTCTCAGTTTTTATATCCATCCAATCTTTGTGAATATCTAAAAAATCTTTCAAAATTTCGTTAGTGTCTGTATAGTTCTCAATGTAACTTTTTGTAAACCTTTTACGCATTGGACCGATAGAACTAAATGGAATTGGAATACTAAAATTTGGCGAATAAATTATATCATACATTACTGAGAATTTCACTTCAAATGTTGAAATTTCATAACCAAATGACGGGCTAACAGAAAATTTTATGGAATAACTATCCAAATCCCTATCGTAATCTTCATAGATAGGAGTAAAATAATCTTCCCTTTTACTCATTTTACTACTTAATACGATTTTAAACTGGTCTACTTTCTTATTAAAATCCATAATATCTCAACATTAGGATAATTATTATTATACAAATCACTATGGCTATTTTGGCTGCGTCACTATCATTCATATTTTAAATATAATAAAAAACCCGAGATTTTACTCTCGGGTTTTAATTTTTTGTTTATTTCATTACTTAGAAATTCCCAACAATTCTTTACGGAAAGCAGTATCTTCACCCATAGTATTTTCACATGCTTTCTCAGTTAAATCATTCCATTGTAATTGAATGAGTTTACGAGAATTTGGATTTAAACACAAGTCGGATAATTGGTCTGATGAACATTCACCCCAACCCTTTAAACGAGTAACAGTGTAATCATTACATTTGGCTGTTTTCATTTTTTGGTCTACTTCTTTTCGTGTCATTCCATAGACCTTTGTCTTTGAACCATTTGCTACGAACAAAGGAGCATCAATGATATACAAGTGTCCGTTCTTAATCAAGTCAGGCATATAGTTAATAAAGAAAGCAGTAATCAAATTGGAAATGTGACCGCCATCAGTATCAGCATCTGTCAATAGAATTACTTTTCCAAATCTCAATTTACTTTCATCGTAATCGTCTTGAATACCACAACCTAGAGCAGCAACCAAGTCCTTAATTTCTCTATTACCTTCGCATTTAGCTTCACCCTTCTTTGTTGTCTTACCAAACAATTCTTCTGGTGTTGCTTTAGCTGCGTTAATAATCTTACCACGAAGTTTCAATTCACCCTGGAATGATTCTCTGGCGTTCTTGAAGTGACCACCAGCAGAATCACCTTCTACAATAAACATTTCCAAATCTTTAGGGTTCTTGTGTTTGCGTCTATCCGCATCCAAGAATTTATCACTAATGTATCTACTACCTGCATTTAGTGTTTTCAAGCCCTTTAACAAATCTTTGGAAGCCTTCATCTTTTCTTTCTGTTCCAACATCTTTTCAGCATAGGTAATTATGCGATTTAAGAGTTCTTTGTTCTTACGGAAATACTTTGCTAATGGAGCAGAAAGTTTTTCAATGATTTCTTTTTCTACTGGAGTATTGGTTAATTCGTTCTTTGTCTGTCCCTGATACTGTGGTTCAGCCATCTTGTGGTGAATAGCACCAACGATACCTTCCATAATATCATCGTTCAAGATTTTCTTCTTTGAGTTTTCTTTTATTACATTACAAATGGCTTTCTTCAAACCATTCAAATGTGTACCACCCAAATTAGTGTAGCATACATTGACGAAACTTCTAAATGAGTTGCCATCTTTCTTTGTGAAATTCAAAGCAACTTCTGTGTAATCGTCCTTGTATGTGAACAAATTATCTGCATTATCGTCTGGGCATACTAATTCTTCCAAACCCTTTTCACTGTAGTATTCAGTTTCTTCACCATCAATGTTTGTGTGAATGTGTAAGCCAGGGCAAAGATATTGAATGTCTTTGATTTCTCTTTTCAATCGTGGCAAATCCAAATCAATACTATCTGTAAAGATGGTTTCGTCAGGAATCCAAGTAATTACAGTACCCTTCTTCTTAATCAAAGATTTATATTCTTCGGGCAATCTACAACGAGTAACATCACTTGTGGCTACACCCTTTTCAAATGTTTGTGTGTAGAACCAATTATCTTTACTGTTGTTAGACCATACTTGTAATGTCTTACTCAAAGCCGCAATAGCCTTTTGACCGATACCATTCAAGCCTGAAGATGTGGCATAGTTCTGTTTGTCAAACTTACCACCTGCGTGTAATTGTGTGAATACGAGTGTTAGAGAGTCCATTTGAGCCTTTTCATTCCAACCAACTGGAATACCGCGCCCATTATCTACTACTGTAATTCTCTTTGTTTTTGAATCATAAAAAACATAAATTTGTTTGTTATAACCTGCCAAATACTCATCTATTGAATTGTCAAGGGCCTCCCTAAAAAGTCTATACAAACCATCAGATGGATTTCCACTTACTGCACCAATGTACATTCCGTGGGCGCTTACGAACTGTTTCTAGCCCTTTTAAAAAATCTATGCTATCCGCACCATAATTATGTTCTGCCATATTTTTCCTTTAATAATGTTTAATTTTCAAAATCTTGTTCAATTTCTACTTCTTTTATAAATTGTTCTGCCAATTTAACTGTTTCATTTAATTGTGGAATTGCTACTAAAACTTTCTTTGTAGAAGTATATATTGTTTGGTCATCTCTATCCAACCAAACTTCATCATCAGTCCCATCTAATGTTTCAAACATATAAAATTTTCTTTTATACCAATACCCACAATACCAACCTCTATAATAAGCACCATATACTGGATAATCTTTTTTCCATTCATTTGTTTTTGGGTCTTGAACATTTTCATATTCTACAACCCAATCAAAAATATCTTTTGTATTTGTTATTAACTCTTTAAATGTCATAATACCCTATTTATTATACTTATATTTATACAAAACAAATATAACAAAAAATCGCCCGGTGTGGGCGATTTCTCATTTTTAAGAACTGTGATTATTAGTCTCCTGACCAGTTTCCGTTTGGGTGTTCACGATAGTAGTTATACTGGTCACGGGCAATATCACTCAAACTGTCATACCATTTCTTAAAATCTTCAGCTTTCTTTTTATCGTCTTTATCTTTCTGTGCTTTCAAGCCATCGTAGATTTCATCCATATAGTCAATAGCGGCTCTCAAACGAGCGAAAGTAAATACAGCATAATCTTTCTTGTATAGAGCATCTTCACCAAAAGTATCTACAATATATTTTTCAACATCAAACTGTACACCACTATCTAATTTCAATTCCATTACAGTTCTTGTTTTATCTTTGCTAGATGGTGTAAAGATTTTTACTGTACAATGTTCGCCTTTAACAATAAAAGTAATACCTTCTGTTTTAACATTATAATCCATGTTGGTAAGTGTAGTTGGCAATAATTCTTTTATTTTCACATAATCGTCATATCTCAATTTATACTTTTTAAGTTTATCACAAACTTTTTGATATTGTACATCTGTGGTATGATTGAACAAAAATTCATGACCTCTAGCGGTATAGATTGGAGTAACATGTATGAAATAAGGTCTTAATTCATTAAATGCGTTTTCATTAAAAGAATTTAAATAAGCATCATATACCAATTTGTTATATTCGTCTAAATTATCATCAGTTAAACCTTCGGAGCTTAATGCCTTAAATCTATCTTTTATGTTATTAAATTCGTCAATATACTTATTAACGATTTCTTTTAATTCGGCTTGTTTTTCTTCCTTAGCATTTGTTTCAGTATTTACTGGAACATCCAATACTGCGAAATTTGGTTTACCATACATTTCAACAGAACCAAATAATCCTTTAGGTTGTTTCTTTGGTTTAGATGCTGGAGCATTACCTAATAATTTATTCAAACTAGACTTTATGAAATTTTGGTATTTGGGGTCAACTACTGTATCAAAGTCAGGAGCATTTAATAATTGTTCTGCTTCTTCATTTGATAATGTTTTACCTTCTTTTCTAGTTTTCCAAAATTTAAACACCAATGACTTTGTATTAGATTTTTCATCTTCTAGCAAAAAGCCACGATTATTTAAAATCTTTTTAGCCTCTTCTAATAACATTTTAACTCCTTATTTACCATATAATTTAAATGCTTGTATAACCATTTCATACTGTGGATAACGCAACATCATACCATCTCTTAAATCATTCCAAATATCAGATACACCATTATACCACATTACAAACCACCATAGGTTTGATGTGCCATAAATGTTCTGCGAAATGATATCAGGGCGACCAACTTCATAATAGTGTACCATATATGATTTGGTTGTTCCAAAATCATAGTTCCCGAAGTCAATACTACCAAGGTCATACTCTTGGAATCCCTCGGTATTTTCTTCTTTAAGATAATTTGGTCTGTATGTTATGTTGTTCATTTATTAAATTAATACTCCAATTTTTTAGAGTCTATCCATCTGATTGTTTCGTATTCAAATTTTTTCTTAAACCAGGCCAAGGCTTGGGTTTCTGCAAGGTTATCATTATCTGTAAATTCTATTTTTGTTTTTGTAGCCATTTCGCCATTTGTATCTGTATAACAGATTGTAACAGAATAGTAATTACCTTCTTCTTTTTCAACCAAATAACCATTTTTATTTAAAATCTTTTCTGCTTCTACTAATTTCATAATTACCTCGTTTTAAATGCCTTCAAATAATTGGTAGAATATGTTGTTTTTATATAGTCAATATACTTTGTACAATCAGTTATAATTTCAACATTCAAACCAACCATTCTATTATATTTAGCATTTTCAAGTGAACCAATATCAGTTTTCATTTTCTTATATAAAATGGGGCTTTTTATTTCAACATAATCTTTACCATTTATTAAGAAATCTGGATAGTATTTGTGGGTCTTTCTATCTCCAATCCAATAGTAAGAAATTGACCTTGGGTGGTATTCAAAGTTTATTTTATGGTCGGTTAACCAAATATAGTAAGCGAGTTCCCAACTGCTATCAAAATTCCTATTATTGTATTTATATTTTGAACGCATTGAACTAAAAAGTTCTTCATTATAATCTGGGTTTACACAGTTATATAGTTCAAGCATTGTTTCTTTATATTTGTCAGTTCCAATGAAATAATTACTATTATATTTCTTAAGTTGTGTATTTTCGGATTTTTCTTTAACGGATTTTCTACCATAATTTCCATAAGCATTATACTTATCGTGGAAAGTTTTTTGAGTTTTTGCTATTTCTTCTATACTTTTATACTTTCCATTATTATTTGTATATCGTGTATTTTTTGCTTTATCCTGGAATTTCTTTAACTTTAAATGATGTGAAACACCATTTTTCTTCATACAAGTTTCTTTTATTTTGTTTTTAACACTTTCAAGCTGATAAACATTTATTACACCGTACTTTTCTAATAAATTGTTCTCTAATGAACAAAATCTACAAGTTATATCTGAAAATGTTTTATTTTTAATTTTGGTTAATTTCTTTGTTATAGGTCTTCCGCAACAATTACATTGTAGCAGAATTGTTTGTCTGACCATATAATTTAATCGCACAGTGTCTAAGTCATGCTGAGACTTTACACTTATTAAATTTTCTATGTATTTTTTCATATACGCCTCTATAAAAGTGGATTGCAGTCCACAATGTATTTATAAAAAATGAAGGAATGGCTGCAACCATTCCTTCTAGTTTGTAAGAGGCGTATCTTACATTATCCGAATATAGATAAACCCATGTGGACTTTCTTTATCAATTCTTTCAATAGCAGCATCGTATCTTTCTTTATATGAACTATACAATGAGTCAGCATTCAACTGACCACCACCAGCAATACTCAATGAATACTTTCTTAATGAGTTAGTCCAAATCATACCTGCTTTACATACTACCAATTCTTTGAACCAATAATCATTAAAGACCTTAAATGAACTTTGTCTTTTGACTACTTCCATTAAACCATGAACAGGTTTTTGTGGCGAACCCCAAACATGTAATACTTTTTCTTTGGCATTATAACTAACTTGGAAACTTTGACCCAAATCAAATTTGACCTGTTTCAACCAAACTAATTGAGCATTGAAGTTACCCATTACATCACCATAACTAGCATCGCCATAGCACATTCCGTTATAGTTAAATGAGTTCATTCCCTGTACAGTATCGTATAAAACATTGTGTGGAACTGTGAATAATTCGTTAATGTTTCCCAACCAACTAGCAGTTTGGAAATCTACAACAGATTCAAGTTCCTGGCAAATTTTATAATGGGTCTTACCAGGTAGCAATTCCATACAAAGATAATCACGATAATTACCTTCTTTGTAATAGTATCTCCAAATATATTGTACAGTATCTCTAATTATATCCAATAATTGAGCATCACTAACTTCTACACAAATGACTGGAGAACCTAATTGACCTTTAATATAAGCAATTAGTTGTGGCACATTCTGTATTTCATGGTCTGCCATAAAGCGGTCGCCATCACAGCAATAATTTGGTGGACCTGGACGCCAGTGATGTGGCGGAGGTGTCATAGCCTGTGCTGGTGAATGGTGCCCGTTATTCACCCAAGGTGGTCTTGGATGTGGCTTATTTTCATTTTCTTCATTATTTGCCATATTGTATTTATTAACTTGCTATAACTTTATAAATTAATTGTTTAATTTGTTCTTTATTATTATTCCAATCTAATTCTTTTATTCGTAATAGTTTATAACCTTTTTCTTTACATAAATCTATTTTATTATTATCAAAATCCCATATTTCTTGTGCTGTTTTATTAAGTCTAACATGTACATCAGTAGATTTATAAATTCTTGAATCCATGTGCCAAAAAGAACCATCAAATTCAAATGCAAGTTTCTTTTCAGGTATAACTATATCCAATTCGTAACCTTCTAATAAACTTCTATCATTTCTTAAAATATTTCCTTTATAACATTCACAAATATATTTTGCAAATTCTTTTTCAGGTTTACTTACCATAGTATTAGAATAATTACATACAGGGCATATATTGTAATCCTGTTCTCTAAATTTCTTATCTAACCAACACCTTACTTTTATATATTCTCTGTTACATTTATTACATTTATACTTTATTTTATAGATTTTTATATTGTTTTTATCCATTATATAATCTATAAAAGTACAATCAGATTTTTCTAAAATTTCAGTAATATGTTTTATACTCTTTTGTTTTCTTTTTTCTAATTCTTCATCAGTTATACAGCGACCAGTTGAAGACTTTGCTCTAATAGATTGTTTTGTTAATTCTTTCCAGTTTTTAAGTTCTTCTTTAGATTTTTCTATCACTGATTTTCTAAAACTAGAAAGAAAATGTTCAGTTTTATGGGCGCAGGATTTATTACAAATTTTCATGTAACCTTTAGTTAATGATAAAAATGGTGTTTCTTTTCCGCAAACTTCACAAATACCTTCATTTTCTTTTTTATAAAATTCGTCATAGTATTTTTTTGTATTATAATCTTTATGATGAAACTGTAAATGTGTAGTTAGTGCTGTTATACATTTACATTCTGTATTACAGATTTTACAAATATATTTTAATTCCATTTATGACTCCAAATGCTCTTGTTCTAACAAATACAATTCTTCTAAGGTCATTTGTTGTATAATACCAGAATCTAGTTTAACAGATACATTACAGTCACCGGTCAAACACATGTACTCTTGTTTACAAAATATTTCACCATTATCTCTAATTTGTTTTTGCAGCCATGCCTCATCTCTACCTTCAACTTCAAACCATTGGATTTTACATGGGATAAATGAGTTCTTACCCGAAACGGCCTTAGTCCAAATGTTATAAAAGTGGTTCATTCCCTTTGGGGTGGAAATCAAAATCATCATAGCATCTTTTTTAGCAGCTTGTGTTGGGAAAACAGACTGCATAAACTTTTCAGCCATATTGTCATCAATGAACGCAAATTCGTCCACAAGGAGAAGGTCAATAGATTTACCACGAACAGATGAACTAGAACTAGCACCAGTGAAAATCTTTGTTTCGTTTTCCATAGTGATTTCACCATTGTTCCACTTAACCAATCCCTGTTGTAACCACAATGGCAACTTAATGTATGCGTTCTTAATACGAAGCAAAATTTCTTCTGCCTGGGAAGCCTTGTTTGCTAGAACAGCAATAGTCTTTGACTTATGGAACAAAGCATACCAAAGAATATACAAGGTCGCAATAGTAGTCTTACCCGTTTGACGGCCCATCATAATAATTCTGTTATTCTTATCTGGGATTTTAGCACAAATGGTCTTTACAATCTTTTCCTGATATGGTCGCAAACACATCTTTTCTTCGCCTGCAGGACCAATAATTGTAAAGTATTTTGCGAAATGGAATATACTCTTTTTACATTTAATATATTCCTTGATTTCGTCTTCAGTCATGGGAATGGATTCGCCCGCTCCCCTTAACATTTCATTCTTAAAAAACATAATCTCACCTCATTTCGTTTTCAACGAAGTCCTCTATATCTTCTTGGGTTGGTTTCTTATGCTGATAAAGATAAGCACCATAATACCAATTTTTGAGTTTATTTAACATTACACCAAACTGTTGACCTTTAACACCACAATCTATAATAGCATTACTCAATATCTTACTATCAGGTAATACATTATTCACAAGGTCATCTAAAACTTTTCTTTCTTTTTTGTTAATGGCTTCGCCAGATATGATATAGTTAACTGCGTTTAGGATTTCAAAATCTTTATGGGTATATATGGTTAATGTCTTATTCAAATCACCATAAAGATTATTGACGAAATTCAAATTTGTATAAACATACTGTAATGTTTTTAACAAATCATTTTCCATTCTAAAAAGTTTGATACAGTTTGGTAAATTGTCGCAATCATAGAACATTAGAGCGAAAAGAACTTTTGGGTCTTTTTCGTCAATATCCATACTGGCATATTTTCTAGTTAGTTGTTTTGCGAACTTCCAATTAACCAACATTTCGGGGTCAATTACTTCATTGGCTCCTGACTTCATTAACAATCCAATAACATCGGCAAATGGTTTCTTACCATATTCTGCTGTCTTTGTTAATTCTGCCCCAATTCTTTCTTTGGCTATTTTATCCAAATTACCCTTTACATTGGTTATTCCTTCCATAGTTTCATCGTCAATCTTCATTCCAAATCTAGCTGCGAAACGCATAGCACGAATGATACGAAGGGCATCTTCACTAAATCTTTGATTAGCATTACCAACAGTTCTTAACACACCAGCATCAAGGTCTTTTTCACCACCGTGATAGTCAATCAAGTTACCATCGGCATCAATACCCATAGCATTGATAGTGAAATCTCGTCTTGCAGTATCGTCTTTAAATGATTTTGTGAATTTAACACTATCGGGGTGTCTGCCATCACTGTAATCGCCATCAGTACGGAACTGTGTTACTTCAAATGCTTCGCCATCGTGTAGAACAAGAATAGTACCGTGGGCTTCACCATTGTTTGATGTACATTTGAAATTATCGTACAATTCGTCAATGGGCATATTGGTAGCAATATCTACATCGTGAACCTTTGGGTCGCCCTTGGAACCGGCTTTATACCACAAAACAATATCACGAACACAGCCACCAACAATATATGCCTCGTAGCCGTATTCGTTAATTTGTTTACAAAGGTCTACACCCTTTTGTACTTCTTCGTTAAATCTTGACCAATCTATTTTCATGATTACTTAATTTGTTTCTTTGTATATTTCTTAATTACACCTTCTTTACACAAATAGTTAAAGAATTTCTGTTTGTAGCCTCTAGTATATGCTGAACATACCTTCAATCCATATTCCGCTACTTTAGTTGGGTCATATTCAAATTCATAGATTTCTTTTATAAGGCCATCTTTTTTAGCAGCTTTTAATTCTGCATCGTTAAGGAATGAAAAATATGTTTTCCAACGAGTAATCATTACTGCATGATTACCTTCTGCTGCTTTAATAGCGGATTTCTTAATTCTACCAGTAGCAGTTTTGTTAGCAACCGCGTTCTTACCACCAATTCTTTGTATGTGGAGTTCTTTAAACTTCTTATTTAATTCGTTTGCTTTTGCTTCCCAAACACCACTATGACCGAGTCCGTCAGTTCCCCAACCAACGGCATTACACCATTTGCGGCTCAAAGCATAGCCAACTTTATTAGCTTCTTTTATTTGTGCTTTTGTAATGGATTGATTGTGAAAATAATGGCACATTTCGTGAACGAAAGTGTTTCTAAAAGAAGCATAGTCAGTCAATTCATTTCTATTCAAAATGATTTCAAGAGTAATAATTTGTTGTTTGAGTGTGTTAAATTGAGAAACACATCTGCCCAATGCTTTTAAATGACTGGACCAAGTTAATGTAATTGGCTTCAATTTGCCATTGAAATATAATTTGTTAAATCTTTTAAATTCCTTTTCCAAGAAACTTGTGGTGAATTTAACTTCTGGTAATTCTGCTTTCTTTGCTTCGTCTAACATTATTCAATCTCCACTACTGTAGAAGCACCATCTTCAACATAAACGGCTTTCCATACTGCTTTAAATGCCTGGTCTAAATCCATATCTTTACTGTATGCTTCAAACATAACAGTTTCCAATAGTTCGGGGTCTACTGTAAAATTCACTTCTTTCGCAAAATTTAGAATACGAGTTCTTAATTGTTCCATATATTCTTTCTCATACATTTCTTCATTAAGAACTTTATATCCAAATTTGTTCAATTTTTCAATAGCTTCTCGTAATTGCATATAAATTCTCCTTATATACTATTTATGAAAAAAGACCGCTTTTGGCGGTCTTTGAATTATTGAATGTTAGTTTGTATTAACCAACGAAATGTTTACGAATTCTAATCTGAAGATTTCTTACTGGGTCCTTTGTTCCGAAAACATCTTCAATGATAGAGAAAGCATAAGCCTTAATTTCTTTATCGTCGGTTTCAAAATCGGTATCTTTGATAATGTTTGAAACGAACTGTGGAGTTAAAGCCTTCTTCAAGAACAAAGATTTGGCACGGAAATCGTCTTTGAAATCGTCCCAGTTATCTGTTCCCTTTTGAACATTATCTGGTCTGCGGAATGTTTCAGGATAATCATCTTCCAATGATTCGTCTAATGAACCATCTAATTTATATACAATATCTTCTGCATTATATCCAAATTCTTCTAAATCAGCTATTTTGTTCTTGTTTACAAAAATCCAAGAACTAGCCCCTTCTTCGTCATAGCCTCTACCAATCAAAATTTCTTTAATTTCATTGATAAAAGAATTAGTGGATTCATCCAAATCTTCGTCATCGCAATCTTTACAACCCTTCTTGCCACAGCAACCCTTTGGTTTCTTACCGGCAACCTTTTCTTTATGGGCGAATTTATCGGACTTTGGTTTAGATTTACCTTCGTACAAATCGTAGTTTTCGTCTAAATCTTCATCATCTTCATCTTCGCAGCAAGACTGTTTCTTTTTCTTGTATGCTGCTTTTTCTCTATGAGCGAATTTGTCGGATTTAGCCTTTGATTTGCCTTCGGTCATATATGCTTCGTCAACAGGAACGTCTGTCAAATCTTCGCCATCGTCTGCTGGAATTTCTTCACCAAGGTCATCACCTTCGGTTGGGCAATTTTCGTATGCGAGAATCTTTACGATATCAGCGGTATCTACTCCCTTTTCAACAAGTTCATTAATCTTGTCGGTGAAATTAGTCATAATGTCGGCGGTTTCTTGTGGGTCAAAACCTTCGTCACCAAGACCTTGTTCAATAGCACCATAAACGTCGCTATCCAAATCACCAACTTCTTCGCCTTCTACTGGCAAATCGGCAGGAACATCACCAAATTCAGTGCCATCTTCAAAATCTTCGCCAATAATGCGATAGCCTTCATCCAATAGCAATTCTCTAGCTTCATTAAATTTCATATTATACTCCTTATAAAATTCTATGTTTTATAGTATTTATACTACTTCTTCAATAAATTTAATTTTTTTGGCTATATCGTGAGCAGACATGGATTCAGGTTCTTCGTCATTCAAATAAACTAATCCACTACCATAGATTTTAAATGTGTTATCTTTAACAGTTACTGTTAAATAGAACGAACCATCAAAATCTTCTTTGAAATCCAAAAATGATTCTACACCCATATCTTTTGCTAAGTTGGCTATAATTCCTGCCATATTAGCCATTCCTTCGTAGGAAACTTTGAGTTGTTCAAACTTTCTTTTAGCAGTTTCCATATCTATATCATAGTTGGCATCGCTTTCGCACAAATAACCTTGTGATTTTAGGTATTCTTTTGCTTCATTTAATTCCATACAAATTCTCCTTATATACTATTTATGAAAAATGGTCCCTTGATAGGGACCAAAATTCGTTATAGATAGTAGCCTTCCAATGAATCGTGTTCTTTGAATTTTTTCGCCATTTCTTCGTGTTTTGGCGAGTTATATGGGCATTTATCGTAATCTTCCATATCAGGATAATCCAAATACAATCTACTATTGGTAATATCTTCGGCACAACCCTTTGGGAAATGTTTTTCAAGATATTCACGATTATCGTATTCATCGTTTCTTAACCAATCAAAGTTATCGTATGGAATACGAATACAATATGCTCCATGTTCATTAGGAATGTTTCGTTCCTCGTCTTTTAGATACTCATATTCAGGCTTATATTGTAGTTCCTGCTTGAATGAACTATAATCTACCTGGTGGTGGATTCGTTCAAACTTGTAAATCATTGTCGCATACTGTGGGTATGTTTCAACTAGGAGCTGGGATTTAGGAATTGTACCACCCAAATCTTTTGAGTAGAATACTTCTGTATTTCCACCCTTTACGGCCTGGGTGTGCATCTTATCAGCCAACATACAAGAGAATTGAACTGTACACCAACCGTGGGATAGAATGTCAAGAGACTGAATGGTATCTTCATTGTATCTTCCACGCTGCATAATGTATGGGCAATTCAAATTCCACAATCCATAAGAATAGATACGGGTGTTAATAATGATAGGTGGGATATGTTCGCCACCAATAGCGAAACATTCATAGTTCAAGCCAGCCAAACCAATGTTAGTGTATCGGTCAACAAATCGTTCACAAGAACTGAAGATTTCGGGTGAGTGGGAAATCACTCGGCGTCCTCTCCAATATCGAGTGAACTGGTCTGTATTGTCATCCAAAATCCAACACCAATTTTGTTTCAATGTATTTTTGGCATAATCGGCTGCCCAATTTCGTGCTGCTCCAGGACCTGTAACTTGCTTACCATTTCTAAAATCTATCTTCGCACCACCCAAATTTGGGTTAATAACATCGTATTTGTCTTTATAACTCATATCCATTTGTAGAATGGTACAATATGGACTTTCATTGAGTTTACAATTTACATAGTTATCGTAATCCCAATCTTCTACAACAATGTAATGGTTCACCTGCATCTTTGTGAGCTGGTGAGAAATGTGGTTTTTAAATTCGCCACTTCTACCACGGGATACAACGAAAATAGGATAACGAGGATGTTCACCACCCAACCAACGAATACGATGCTTTGTATGTTCTTGCCATTTTTGAATTGGGTACCAGCAATCTTCAGGACTAATACCAAAACTTTGTTCAAAAATTTCCATTAGTTGTTCAAGAGTATAATCGGACTTCTTGAAATACATTTGGATTTTTGTGTAAGAATATGGCTTGAAGTCAAAGATAAACTCTGGCATATCACGCCAGTTATCCCAATAGTTCCATGACTTAGCATTTCTTTCTTTTGGTCTTTTGTATTTCTGTTTGAATGTGAAATCAGGGAAACGAGCTTCTTCGGTGTATTGGGTCAATCTATAATCTTCAATCTTTTCGTGGCATACACCAATGTCATTCATTACCAATCCACGCTTTCTAGCATCAGCACAAATTCGTTTGTATAGTTTATCCAAATCTTCCTGGCATCTAGTTTGTGTGGAGAACTTCCAATAACCATTGTCTGTAACTTCTAGTTTGGTGTAGTCTTTAACCATTACACCATCTTTGTTGAAGAATCTATATTCTTCGTTGCCATACTTTAACATACTGATTTTGAAACCAAATTCGTCACAAAAGTCTTTTAGAGTTTCAGGCTTCAACTTCAATGATTTCATATCGTCTGTTGTTAGATATGGTTTACATTTCATCAATTCAAGTAAATCTTTTTTATTTGACTGCATATTTTTCCTTATTCAAAATCTGTTTTTGCTTCTTGAATTTTATCATCAATCGCTTGCTTTTTATGTATAAGTGTTTCAAATCTACCTGTATCTATTACATCAATCAAATTGTCAAAATCTGTCTTTAAAACAGTATCACTACCTGGGTATCTAAGGATTATGCTTTCGCCCACCAATTTAACCTTTAAAGTTAAATCATAGTAGTATTTGTTGTGTTTATCAGATTTAGACCACATAGAACTATTATAAAATAATTCGTTCCAATCGTCTTTCTTAAAATCCAAATTTAGGCAATCAAAGCCCATCATATTAAATTTTAGCAGTAATTGTGTTAAATTGAATTTATATTTTTCCATAATCTAAAATATAGCAATATACAAAAAAAGTTCCCAAAATTTTTGGTTTTGGGAACTTCTAAAAATTTATATGTAAGATTTAATTAGTTTGTGCGATAGCAGTAATATCCGCAATCAAGTGAAATTTCATCACCATCATAACGAGCCAAAGAATTTGCAGGACCATCTGCGTCTACGATTGCTTCGGCAAGTTTATCAAGGTCAATCAAGTTGTTTTTCTTAACAATTTCAGTAAATTGTTTCTTACCGAAGTTGTCAATATACCACTGAATGGAATCACCATCATAATAACCATCAAGATATTTTTCTACTGCTTCGTCTTCGTCTAAGTCGCCAAATTCTTCTTGGTATCTTTCAGGTTCACTTTCGTGAATATCAGATACATAGTATTCAGCATCTTCTTTCTTGGCATCATCAAACCAACCTTCATCAACGAATTTTTCAATGCCACCAATGTTTTCAAAACGAATACCTTCAATACCAATATCGTCAAAAAGTTCCTTACAATCTTCCTGAGCGGCTGATTCAGCATCGGAATAATCTTCATAGCAATAGTATTCTTCATTACCGAATGTAACTTGAACGGCTAATGAACCTGGACCTTCGTTGTATTCAACTTCAGCATCGGAATAGTCATTACCTGTGTAGTCGGCAAGTTCACGAACCATTGTCTTGATTTCGTCTGATTCGCCATCTAATGGGTCATCTTCAGTTTCAGGTTCATCTTCAACTTCTTCAGCATCATCACCTTCAGCTTCTTTGATTATCTTATAACCAAAAGCCTTGACGATTTTCATAGCTTCTTCTAATTCGTCAGCTCTGCCAGTATTTGTCAAAAATGTTTTCTTGACTAGCTGAGTAAAAGCAGCACTATCATATTTGGAAGTATCTAATTGTTTATCCACATAATGAATACATCCAATAAAATCGGCGTCTTTACCGGCTTTTTCAATGTATTCATCTATAATCCAATCTAATTCGGACATCAAACTTTCATTAAGCATTGTAAAACTCCTATAAACTAATTTGTTTATAGTATTTATACAAAATCGTCATTCGCTTTATTAAGCAATTCTCGCTCTTTTATTCGTTTGTATCTAATATCAATTAAATCGTCAATTTTGCCAGCTACATCCCAAATATGCTCAAAATCACTAATTTGGGCTTTTTTCCAGGAAATTGTGCCCTTATAATTGACTTTCTTTTCTGCTTTCTTAATCATTCGGTCAATGATTTTATGGTTATTTTTATCACGATAAAGAGACCTAGCTGATTCGGTTTTGCCATCAAGAAAGATGGTAAATCCTTTACGATATTTACCATCTACATTATGATACTTTAGAAATAGATTTCTAAAATAGATTTTCTTGTCTTTATCCAGTTTTTGATTTAAATAGTCTTTAATTTCTTTTCTCATACAAAATCTTCATTGACCTTATTTAAGTTAGTTTCTGCTAAATGTTGTTTGTACATTTTCCCTAGCATATTATCCACTTCTCGCATAGCTGCTAATGAGTTTTCACAATACTTGGGATTGAGTTTACAGAATCTCACATCTCTACATTTGTGCTTTTTCAGTATCTTAACATACATTCTCTTAATCTGTTTTTTCTTGCGTTTCCAAATGTTCATTAAGTATTCACCAGATTTAGAATTATAGTTTGGAATAAAGTAAAATCCTCGTTTTTTACTTTCGCTATTAAAACAAAGTTCTTTATGAAGATATAGTAGTGTTATGTTTTCCAAATCAGCACATTTTAGATTAACATCCAAAAAACGGAAATTTCTTGTAAAAACTCTGTCAATGAAATTTTGTACGTCTTTTCTCATTAGTTATTCATTATGAGTTTTTCTTCCATTCTTTATAGAATGAAATTAACTCAGTAATGCTCCCCATAGTTTTCTCTACTTCTGCGAGTTGGTTCAATGCCTTATTATAGTTTTCGTCTAATGCCTTGTTGGTATTTTGCTGGGCTACCAAATCATTCTTGAGCTTGGTATTTTCATCCAACAAATCTTTTATCTGTGCCTGCAAATTGTTGTTTTGGTCTGTGCTATTGTTAATTCGGTTTACCATAGCATTAAAGTCAGTTTGTGTAGCAACCAAACGAGCATTGGTTTCATTCAATGTTTTCTTGGTTTCATTCAACTGATTTTCCAATTCTTGATTTTTCCAGGACAACTTGTCTGCTTCGGCCTTATTTTGAACTGCTTCAGTTGTAGCATCCGAAACTGCTTTGGAATTTTCTTGAATGGTCTTTGCCAAAATCTCTTTGGTATCGGAAAGTTCTTTTGCTAACTTTTCGGATAAATTCTTGGAATCAGTATACCATTTAACCAATTCGTCAAATGCAGCGTCAGCAGATTTTGTTTCGTATGCTTCAAAATCTACTACAGTATTTTCGGGCCAAATTGTTCTTTTTGCTGGGATTCTATTTAACTTTTCGTATTTCATATCACATTCTCCATAATAGGATTATATTTATTAGAAATCATTTTGAGCTTCAATTAGTTTTCCAATTTGTTTTCGGATTTTTTCAAGTTTATTATTATGTTCATCCATAATAAGTTTGAATTCTTTTTCTTCTTTATCAATCTGCTTTTTTAATGATTGGAAATCTTTATTATTACGAAGCTTTAAAATGGCATCTAAATTTTCTTGAATGATATTTAGATACTGGTCAATTTCTTCCAATGTATCAGGATATTCAACTTCCCATTCAAGTTCTTTATTATATGCGTTAATTGCTGGGTCTTTCGGTATATAAATGTCACGAATGAAAATCCCTTCCATTTCAATAATGGCTCTTTCATAATCTGTTTTATTATATCTAAAACACTTCAATGATTTGTATTTTTCCTTCCATTTCTTACAGTCATCCCAAGTAATATATCGGTCTTCATCATAATCTTTAAGTTCATTCATATCATTGTATTTGTTTTCTATCTTTTTAATGTAATCGGTATAACTGTATTCAATACCATATTTCTTTAATATGGCATCTACTTTCTTGGCATAGTCATAGTTTATATTTAAACAGTTTTCTATCATTTGAAATCCTCTTGAATTTTGTTTTTAGCCACCTGTTCTTGTAATTGTCTTTTTAATTTTAGAACATTCTTTATAGTTTGGTCTATATTATCAAAACAAGAAAGTTGTGCGATTTTATCTGGGAAGATTATGTTATTAGAAATTTTCAATGAAGATACAAGTTCAACATTGGTCTGCTTAATATCATATCTCATAATCCAGTGGTAATGTTCACAATCAACACCACTCATATAAAAACACCAAGTATCTCCAACATTAAATAGATTATCACTATCTACTTCTATTACTCGTTCTTGAAAACCATATTGTGCAGCAATAGCACGAACAATTTTTAAACGAGCCTCTTCATTGTAATCATCTAAATTATCCAAAGTCAGATTCAATTTTTTTAAGTTCATTTTCGTTTTCTACCATTTTAACTGAGTGTATAGTATTAGCAACCATTCTTCGTAATTCGTTTTCAGTCAAAACATCAATCCAGTTTTGACCTTCACTATTCGTTTCACAATTATCAAATGTTCCACCCCAACAATCCAAATAGTATTTTCCAAGTTCTTCGGCTAACACATTAAAGATTAGGATAAATGAATCTTGCCTTGGGTTTTTAGAATTAAATCCTTGGAACACTAGAAAATTGCCGCGTTCAGTTTCTAACTGTTCTTTTTGATTTTCAGCAAAAATTCGTGAATCAATATAATACAAATGTTGGTCTGCGTATTCGCTCTTTTGATACATCAGGCCATATTCATCCACCAATATATGATGTATTTGTTCAAATTTAAGCAAAATCTTTTTTAACCCTTCTCAGTTCATATTTGACTACGGCTGCTTTGTATAGTTTAATAGAATTAACTATAATTTTTTCAAGTTCTTCTACTGTCATTGGTTTTTCATTTATTTTAGACCCAAGTATTCTCTTTGCGTATGGATTCCAGTTGAAAGATTCGGCATACATTACTGTGCCATTTTGAACTTCATATTCAATAAAAAAGAATTCCCCACTACATTCACCTGGGAAATCATACCAATAATAAAGACTTTTATTTAAATGAGCTTTGGAATGGATATTTAATCCATATTTTTCACCCAATGATATAAATTCTTTCTCATTTAAAGTCATTTTCTATTTTGTTTAAATTGTTTATCTCACGAAGTTCTTTAATTCGTTTGTCAATCTTTACACAAATTTCATCCATATCAATATCTGCTCCGAAACACATAGTATAAATTCTAGTTCCTTCATTTGATATTTTATCTAAAAAACTCCAAACTTCCCATTCATCATTTTTCTTTCGTATATCAAAAATTTCACAATTAGAATCTGGTATCTGTCCTGGGCAACCTTGGCAATCCTCTTTCTTCCTATACAATAAAATTGATTTTGTAAACTGATCTTCAATTAAATCGTATTTTCTACATATTTCTTTAATATGTGTCAAATTCATAAGTCTAATATAGATTTTTTAAGGTTGGTTAGCAATTCTATGTGAAATCTTTTTGTATATCTTTTATCTGGTTATATGACCTTTCGGCTTTTAACAGTTTAAGATTATGACTAAACCATTTATTCAGTTCTGCTTCTGTAATTTCAATTTCGCCAGCTTTAAGAATTCTAATTGAAGCACTATTTATCAAATCATTATCGTAATATCTCCAATCATAAAAATAAACATTCGGCTTTGAAACTGAAGAAAGAATACGATTATTGAAAGTCAGTTTGTAAAATGCTCCTTGATAACCTTCGTTATCAATATCGCAACCGTGCATTTTCGCAATCTTTATAATGTCAGTTGATTTCATACAAAATCCTTCTTAATCTTTTCTAATTCTTCGTTGTTTAAATCTATCTTATGCTGTAATATAGCCTGTTTATATAATTTTAATGCTTTCTTTAAATATGATACAAATTCTTCATCGTCTTTAATAATCTCAATGTTATTTGCGATAACTGTATCTATATCTTCAATATACTTAAAATCTTTCGCACAAACGAAAAACTTTATTTTCTTATCATCATCTTCAGCACAATATGCGATATAATGTTTTTTATCTTCTAATAACAAATACCAACAATCATCTTCCCAATATGGTTTTAATCCATATTTTTCACCTAATGTGATAAAATCACTTCCATCCATTTTAATCATTCAAAATCCTCGTTAGCCTGTTTCAGTTTAACATATTCATGATATTCTTTTGTTGCTATGATTAACGAATTCACAGCCAATCTAAAATCGTGTTCTGTAATTGTATAATCCAAAGAATAAGGTTCCTTTTCTTTTACAAGAATGTTAGAAGTATATGTTATTGTTTTACCAACAAATTTATAAATCAAAAAATTGTGTTCTGATACACAACAGGTATTGTCATAACAAATCCTGAAAAAGAAATCCCCTTTATCGTCAATATGGGTTAAAACTTTACAACCCATTTCATGTGCTAATTTGTTCATTTCAGCAAAAGTCATTTGAAATCTTCCTTGATTTTATCCAATTCAATATCTTCAAAATAGGCTTTAATTTGTTTTTGGTATGCTCCAATCTGAGCAACCAATTCTTTAACCTCCCATTCCGAACAATCATATTTGTAAACCAAATCTTCATTACCCAATTTAAAGTTGACTTTTAACTTGGGTGTACCATCATTCACAATAGCAATTCGTGTAGTCGGTGTGTAATCGTAATAGGCTCGTTCATAGTAATCGTCTGTTTCTTGCTGAAATTCCAATCCAGTAAGACTACAAACATATTTCAAGACTTCTGTTATATCATTATCTTTTACAATAGGCTTCATTAGAAATCTTCCTTTAATTCTTTTAAGAGTTTATTCTGTTTTTGGAGTTTTAACATTCTTTCACAATACACATAACTATTCATGAATTTGTTTATCTTCTTTCGTATAAATTCTTCACCAACAGGCATTGAAACTTCCTTACCCATCGTAGATGTAATTCCACGATAGGCAGGTCCAATTATCGGTGTATAAAATGTAACTTTATAAATCCCTTTATTACATACCAGGATATTATTGTAGAAAAAATTTACACCATCTGTTGTAAATTGTGGATATGTCTTTTTCAAAAAATCCACAACTTCATTTGTTTTACGAAATTTCACTAAAAATCCTTCTTCATTTCATGTATTTCCATTTGGTTCATACAGAGCTTTCGCCAGGCATCACCTTCTAGTTTGTGTTCAATGTCAATGTTTTCTTCATCAGCCAAATTCTTAAATCGTCTTTTACCATAATCAGTCAAACGAAGTTTCCACGAACCCTTTACTCGTTCAACCAATCTATAATGTTTCAAACTTGACCACACCTGAGACTGGCTACTACAATAACCAATCTTTTCAATTACTTCGTTCTTCGTCATATCTCCGAAACGATATAGTGCTTCACATACCAAACTCCAGTATGTGCGAACACCGGTATTACTGCGTCTAAACATTTTTTCGCATTTGATGTATTCCATTATTCAAACTCCTTTTCTATTTGGTTTAACATTAGTTTCTGTTGATAATCTTTCATTATCTTATTGTAATCTGGTTCTTCAAATTCTTTTGAATGTTTAAGGATGTATTCTTTAACTTCTTTCGGTTGATAATCACATTCAAATTTCTCACCATTTATCATAACATAACCAGCATAATCTACCGACCATTGAATAATGTTTGTAAATAGTTTCTTCATTTTCATACCTTCAGCATGAATATCTTCTACATCACCAGCAAGAATAATTGTTCTCATAAATGGTGTTGAACTAAATTTTGTTCTCAATGGTTCAATAACATAATAGTAAATATAAACCGAATCTTCCATTGGTTTATTAACAATTATATCTTTGATATATTGCTTTGCGATTACATTGTCAGGATTTTCTACCATATAATCGTACAACTTAATTGCTTAATAAATTTTCTGTTTTTCTTTATGGGTTACTTCAAACCAACCGATATGGGTCAATTTAGAAACTATATCTACAAATTCGTCATAACTTTTATTCAACATTTGCCAGCGTAAATCAATATCTTCTTCTGTAATATCAATCTCGCCATCTATTTCATCCCAACTCCAATTTAAATAACCAATAGTAGTACTGGCTTCAATCGCATCTGGATTATAATTTCTACATACTTCACAATGAAATTCCCATACTGGATTGTTGTCTATTTTTCTATAAAATCTAGCAAAACTACAATGAGCCTTACCAAAGTATTTTCTTTCCAAATTAAATTCGCAACTACCATCTTCACTAGATGTGAGAAGGTGATTTTTCAATCCATACTTGGTTTCTAACAAATGTACTATTTCATCGTGTTTCATTTGATTTAATCCATCTACATTCTACAACATAAACCGCACCAAACATATAACCAAAATTATTCTTTTCTTTGTTATATGGATATTGGCGGTCAAATGCTTGTTCTACTGTTTCACCTTCTTGTGGCACAATGTATACTGTTCTAATCATGAAAATCCTTCTCAATAGAGTTCATCATTTCCTGTTCCATTACCTGCTTCTTAATCCAAGAATCCAACTGGAAATCAAATTCAGTTTCCATTTGATTAGGATAATCAGTTCTGTTAGTAAACGGAAATACCATATTCAAAAATTTCTTTTCGTCAAACAGAATATAATTTACTGGAATTTCTCTGTAAAATTCATATTCTTTCCATTTGACCTTCCACCAAAACACATACCTGATATTCAAAGTTCCTTTATCTGCATCATACCAACATTGGTATTCTACCTGGTTAAAATGCCCACCATCCCATTCGTGGTTTTCTTCCCAATAATAACGGAAAGACCAACTTTCATATTCACCACCATCTTTATTCACCCGGTGATACGCATTATCTCCTGCCAACACCTTGTTTAGTGCCAACATAAATCGTTTAAATTGTTTCTTATAAACTTTTGCCATTAGAACTTACCACACATTTGAACCGGCATACTCTTATACCATTTAATCAACCCATAAACTTCATCCAAATCTTTACATTTGTAATACGCATAACCCAAACCACAAATGCGAACCTTCCAAATGTTCTTCACCTTTTCAATGTCGCAACCCGCAACACTGTAATTGTTAATCTTCTTATCGTCAATCCAAACTTCACCAAATTCTTCCAGTTTACCAATGAAATCACCATTATCAATCTTATTCAATTCATTCTCAATCTTACGCTTCTTAATCTTCAAACAAACCTGACCAACTCGCTTTACAATGTATTCACGAATAACCGTGCCAACATTTTCATCCATAATGTTGAACTTCTTACTCAACGAGAAATTAAATTCATTTCCACAATTACACAGACCTTTCATCATTTTATCGTGGAATTTAAAATAGGAATGACTACCCTTCGGCTGATAACAGAAATCCACACTAATATATCTTCCATTTTGGTCCTTAATATCAGTTACAATATCAATATTCATCATAGTATCTTTGAAATCAATATCACCATTATTCCATACAAAATATGATACCAACCAACCATCTTTCTTACATACCTTATTGATATGTTTCTTAACTTCAGCAATAGTGTTGGTATATTCTGTTTCGTGATATGTTGTATTAGCCATTGTTACCTCTCTTATTTTTATACCATTAATATAGAAATTTTTACCCATTTTGTCAATACTAAACTGCAAATTATATGTAAATGTTTGTTTACATAACTGGCATTTTCCACAGAAAAATACCCATTTTTTGCAGCGCTGTATTTTTTTTCTAGCCAATATATGTAAACTTTTATATACTTATCCCATATTTCCGACTGACCATTTCCCACAGAAAATATGTGTTTTTAGAAGCGCAGATTTTTTTTGAGATATACCATATAGAGAAAATATAAAACTGTATATAGAATAGATTAAATGTGCCTGACCATTCCTTGCGGACTGTGGTTTTTGGGAAAAGTCCTTATTTTTTTACTGACTATGAGAAGGAGCCGCCGCCCACAGTTGATAGAGCTTGGGTGCTACCACCCATAGCCATATACCCATATATGCCTCTTAATACAAATTTTAGGAAAAATTTGTAACAATCCTGCGACCAAATATGGGCTAAAATGGGTCATTTTTGGGCTATTTTGGGTGTCCCAGTTTTGACATGTTTCTAGCCATAATATATGTTGGAATTCTTGACATACAGTTTTTTTGGGTGTTAAACTGGATGACTGTGAGTGACTATAAAAAGAGAGGGACCATAGTCAAAGACCAGGTCCCATAGAGAGGTAATAGTTATTTGAAATCGGAATTAGCGGATTTAATTTTGATTTTCATTTGATGTTTCTTAATTTCTTTAAGAGAATCAAAGAATTGATTACGAAGTAGATTTAATTGTTTATCAATAATCTCAAGGATATTCTGTTGAGTTATATCATAAGAGATTACACCTGCATAGTAAATAGTATCATAATCTTGTTGATATACTCTTTCTGCTATTTGAACTGTTTGTTCTTGATAGAACCAGAGTAAAGCCCCATTAGTTTCAAAGGTAGTAGCGAAGATATAAAAACCATAATGTTCTTTATATTCGGCATCATATTTAAGTAATAGTTCTTTAATCTTTTCTATCATGAGAAGTCCTTATTTAATTCTTCTATTTGTTTATCATTATTAAGTTGTTTAAGGATTTTTTCTTTATCATTTACACATTGTATAACATATTCAATTTGTTTTTCTATTTTAGAAACATCATCAGGAGTATATGTAAAAGAATAACAGAAATAGATATGAGCTTGGTCATAATCAATATCTTTTGCTACTTTGATATTATCATCATCTAAAGAAATAAGATAGCCTGAGAATTGAATTTGATTAGATTTAGGCACAGCTGTACCTAAAGCATCATATTCTTTTAAATCGTATTTCTGTATAAGATATTGATACGTTTCTTTAACAGTCATGTATGTTTCCTGGGCATATAAGGTTAGATAATGAGAATGTATTAGTTAATGGGTGACTGGGCAGTGTACGTCAATTACTGCCAAGTACTTAGCCAATAACATCTAATATATCGTTGAGCTGCGTATCTTTGGTAAATAGCACAGCTTTTTCACCAACCATCTTATAATTGGCTACATTCTCGGGCTTATCATCTACTAGGATAGAGTCCTTAACGGCAAACTTATGTTTCATATTACCATTACGAACAATGATAATGTTCTTCTTGGGGATATTGGGGAGATACTTAGCCAACCATTCTCTCTTACCTTCTTTACCACAATCAAGATGAACTGCAGAAAAGATACCAACATCATAACCGAGTTTAGCAACCTGGTTAATAAGGTCTAATCCCTGTTGAATAGGATTCATATCGGCCCAAAAGGATTTACCGATTTCTTCCATTTTCTTCCAGTTACACTTATGAATGTCGGGCTTCCAACAATCAAGTTCATCACAACGATGTTCAAAATCACAAAGAACACCATCCATATCAAAATAAATCGTCATATAATAACCTCTTTTTTAGTTAAATATAGTTAATGTTTAACCTTTTGTCAATAGTGCCATATCTAAAGTATGTAATGTAGATTTTACAATAATAGAATGTTGAGTAGTCAATTCTTTCAGTTTGTTAATCCATCGTTCAAAGAAAGCAAATTTCACATTCGGGTTGTGGCTCTTTCTAAACATTTCATTGTTGAGAAGGATAACAGGAGTCACCCAGTTTTCACGATGAACTCGGTCAACTTCTACATCCCACATATCGGATACATGATAGTCGGTATTACGATTCTTCTTATGTTCTGCATTAAGAAATTCATAAAGCAGGTTACAACATTCCAAACAAAGGTCCTTACAAGATACAACATCGTTTTCCCATTGTTCATGAAGGGATTCATAGTTGGCGAGATTGTAGAGAGCGGTGTTCTTAATCATAGTGTTACCTCTTTGATTGTTTTACATATACAAATATAGTTTAAACTGCGTTATTTGCCAATAGTAAACTGAGAAATATATGTAAAAATATGTAAACAAAATGCTCCCGTTGATGTAATCTCAGGGAGCGGTTAAGGAGGTAACAACAATCAAAATCTTCGTTGGTTTATCGTGGATTTCCAACATTCCACACCGGGCTACCGGCTATTGCGATTCAAGAGCATCGGTGGATAGCGATTCCACCGTGGGATGCTACAACATCTTAACGATACTCAATGTATCAGTTCTAGCATCTCTTCCCCGCATGGATTTGAACCATTACAGGCCGATTCCCGGGGTCAATCAAGAGCGCTGGGATTATCATATTAGTGCGTCCACTGATATGTAATCCCTTGAATGTTTGCGTTTTAGTCTTGTCTGGCTCTACCCCAGATATTACTGCCTACGGCAGGGTCCTATGCTTGAACGATCAGACACGCAATCATTCTCAAGTTCTGTGGTATATCCTAATCCATGTTAAGATAGACCAAAGAACTCCAGTGGTGCCTTTGCGAAGGGCACCGTGCCAAACTCGTGTATCTATGTGTGCTATGGTAGGGTTGCTATCCCACTCGTTTCCGCCCGGCGTTTGGTCCCGCATCCTATTGCGACCCGGAAACTAATGACCATAATTAATTAAGCGGCGGACTATCTTCCTTCATACTAATCTCCTTAAGTGATGTGGTTTCGTTGTTGTTTGAATGAGAGCGAACCACTAACTCTCTCATTCTTACATAAACAAATATAGTATATTCATTATGGTTTGTCAATGGGTTTTAGCCAAAAACTGTGTAAAATAATGTTTACATAAAAAGAACCGGTGAGCAGCATATCTGCAGCACCGGTTCCGACGGAGATTCCCGTGTGGGGGAATGTCTAACACATATTATCTTCGTTTAAATTATAACCCTTCAAAGATTGTAACTTTTCTGCGGCTTCTACCCCGTGTGGGCATTGTACCTTCAATTCATGCATGAAAGTCTTGAACATTTCATTATTGAACTGGATAATTCGGTCTACATGTTCCACGCTGGTAGTATTATACGATTCGTCAATAAGTACTCGTAAGGCTCGTTTCAAGGATAATGCACGACCATACGCATAAATGTAATTATCTTCATCAGCACACTTGGCTACTGTCTTTGCTAATAACAATTTAGAAATGGTATCTGGGTGTTTCTTTGATTCACAACCACGAACCTTAGAATTTTGATATTTGTATTCTAATTCATTGGTTGGAAGTCTACTCATTAACCAAATTTCACACTTACATTCTTTATTCTTATGGAAGAACATTACTTGGAACTTATAACCATTATATTCTACAATCATATTAAATCCTTTGAAAGAAAAAAAGGGTAGTAGTGTTTTGCTACTACCCTTTAACCCAACCGGGGTTAGCGGCTCTGTAATTACTTACTTTCAGTCTTAACGGCAGGCTTGCGACCACGCTTCTTTGCGTTGATAGCACGGTCAATGCGATGCAAACTACCACCTTCGGAGTGGATTTCGCCATTCACATAGAGCTTGCGACCAAACAAACGCTTGTGTCCATTCTTCATAGCCTTGAGATGACCAGCAATGTACTTGATTTCACCAATTTCGGGAATCTTACCTGTGGTTACACCATCAACAGTCTTAAATTCGTCCTGGTGGGTCTTGATGTATTCACAAATCTTATGACCGGAATCTGCATCCCACTTTGCGAGCTTTTCACGAGGAACTGCGGTGCTAGTCAAACCGGAAACAATCTTGTAAAGATATTCCTTCTTAAATTCACCCAATTCAACCTTCTGTTCCGCACCATCAACGATACGATAAAGATTACGCTTCTTGAATGTCTTGCCTGACTTACCAGTCTTTGCTTCCAAACGAACAAGATAATCATTTACCTTGTTATCTACCTCAATGTCCTTGAAACGCCAGGCGTTGTCGCCAACCTTTTCAATGGACTGCTTGTTGGTAGAAACAATGTTCTTGAGCTTCATACCGAGAATTTCACGATTGCTCATTGGTGCCTTAGAGGCGGATTTTGTTGAATTTGTATTCATAGTTTTTTCTCCATATAGTTAAATTGTTCAACATTGTAAATGTAAATTATTAATTTACCCTTGTCAATAGTTTCACTTCTTTATTTTGTTTCATTAAGAACTGCATAAAAAGACCAAGATTAAAGAGTAATCTTGACCTTATAAGACTTTGCTTCCTTATTTCCGTTAATTACATCTGTCAATCCCTTAACCAACTGGAACATCTTTTCGCGGGGAATCAATAGCTGCAATTCCTTGTCATTTCCAACATAGCGGATATGTGAAAGTTCATCGTGATACTGCTTTTCTGCTTCTTCCAATGCTTTCTGTTCTCGTTCCAATTCGGCCTTTTGAGCTGCCTTAATTTCATCAATCTTTGCTCTACGAGCCTTAATGTCATTAGCCAATTCAAAAGCCTTATCACCATTCCACTTTGGTTCACCTGGGTCAACCTGTGGGGTCTGTGGAGCGGGTCGGAAATCTGGGTCTACTTGTTCATAAAAAGAACTAGGAAATCCCGTTGACTTACCGGAAAGAAGTTCAAGAATATCGTTAAGTGGAATAAATCTCATATTACTCATAGTTTTTTGTCCTTATTTTGAAGTTCTACACTATATTATAGAAAAAAGAATGGGTCTTGTCAACCCATTCTTTGTAAAATTTTCTTTACATTAGTATTCGTCATCACTGGATTCACTAATACCAATACCGCATGCTTCATCCCAACCTTCGGAATCCACAATATCCTGGACTGTATCACCATCAATGTATGCTAATAGTTTTTCAACCACATCTGCTCCATCAATAGCACCGTCTTGAACTGCGATTAGTAGTTTTTCCTTTATATCATCCATATTTTTCTCCTTAAAAATCGGCATTTATACCGGCTTGTGTTTTAAATATATGTTTGTATTTAGTCTTTAAATTCTTTATGTTCTGGGTAATTCTTTCCAATTCTACAGTCTGTTCTTGGAAATCCTTCTTAATCTGCATCAAATCTTCATTTGTTGTCAGTTTATTCATAGTTTCCAATCTATTAAAGAAATCCTTCAAAGCCCATTCTAATTGTTCTTTTCCATTTATAGCAATCTTCTTTCCATGCCATGTCCTGAAATATCGTGTAGGATTACCCTTTGACTTCAAGAAATCATCCATTTCCCAATCTGATAAATCACCGAAATCTGCTGGTTGATAATATAAGAAATCACCTTTAGAATTTGTGTTATAATCAATATAAAAATTATTCTTGGTTAATGTTCCATTATAGGTGGCTTCATTATACTCAAATACTGGGTATTCCGGTCTTCGCTTAAAATACTGCTTTGTGAGTTTAATATCCTTGAATTTCAATTTACCATTACGATATTTTTTAATATCTATATCATATTTGGCAAATGCTTCTACTGCTTCATTCCAAGTCATTAGAAATCTCCTTTGATTTTATCTGTGGCACTAGCATTTATAAGATTTTTATGGAATAAACTTAATTCTTCTTCACCCTTCACACCGACTATACATTCAGCTAGTATATTCCAACATTCTTGTAAATTCTTTTTCTTAAACAATCCTTCAAAATCAAAATCTTTAACCTTCTGCCATAATGCCTTATATATTTCATCTTCGGGCTTTGCATTCCACCAATTCCTACTATAATTTATCTCAAAATCACCAAACTTCCAACTCTTTCTTGATAAAATGTATCGGAATGTAAACCTCATGTTTAACTTATAATTATAATCCCTAATAACCAATACAGAATATACCTTGGGTTTTCCATCAATCTTACCACTCATTCCAAGGCTACCTTCAATAAATAATGAAGTTTTAGTAAATGGATTTTCAATTTTATCAAAATCTGCACTAACTGCTTCAATTTTGGCTATATTATCCATTACTCTCTTTTTAGTAGTACTTATATCTAATCCGTATTTATTCAAAGTCTTTCTCCAGTTGTTGTAGTTGTTTTTCTGCTCTTTTTTGTTTAAAGTATAATACGATATTCTCCCATTGTTCTCTTAATGCGTTTATTCGTGGTTCTAAATCTGGGGATTTCCTAAACATTATATCAAATTCACCATCACCAACTTTATTATTTTCTAATAGTTTTATTTCCCGACGAACATATATCATAAACTGATTACAGTTTTCATACATGATTAATGGACTTCCCTTCTCAAAATAATAAAAACCTTGGTAATACAATAACTGTTCTTTTTCTACTAAATTACTGAAATCCATGATATTCTATATTCCCTACTGGATAATAATTATCACTGTTATCTGTGTAACATTCAAAGATATTCTTACCCTCATACTGTATGATTATATCATAATTTATTTCATGTTCACCACTGATATTTCGTAATATATCTACATCATATTCAAACTGCTTTAATAATGGTTGACCTAATCCTGCTAATTCAATCGTTTTTACATAACTTCTATATCCATCATCATTATCTACATAACTGATTAAATTATGATATTCTCCATCTTCTTCATAACTGATTAAATAAATTAAATCACTCCATTCCTTACTAAACTTATTGTAGATACTACAAAATGAATCTAATTCTATTTCCTTCTTGTCACTTTCAAAATCCTGATTAGCCTTAACGATGTTGTTGTACATATCAACATACTTATTTGCTATATCATAATCCAAATACTGTATTCCTAATAACTTTGCCATAACCAATAATATATAAATTTATCCTTTACTTGTAAATATATTCTTTTTTCAAAAAATTTTTTTATTTACTGCAACAAAACCGTGCAAAGTGGGTCAAACACTGGTTTAATAGCAAATTTCGTGGTTTCACCACAGTTTTTTGCTAATAAATACCATATAGGGATAATTATTTCTTTAATTTAAAGTTCTTATATAAATCCACACAGGACATTACACTCTTATCAGTTTCTTTCTTTATTATCATATCATATTCATCAAAATATACAGTAGTCTTTAAAGAATACTTATCTATATTAAGAAGAATTATCTGTTTATTTTCTTTTAATAAGAAAGAAGAACACATTGGTATATCAAATAAGGTTTTATATAGACCTTCCCAATAATAGCCATAATCACAATCAAGGCCTCTATTGATTAATACCATATCATGAGTGTTATTCCAAATATAATCTTGGAATTGTCCTTTTCGTTCATCGTTCATAGTTTCGCAGTTTTGAGCGAATGGGATAGAGAAGGTTAATAATAGGATAAATAGAAGTTTTTTCATACGAAGTCTCTCTTTATTTTGTCTATGTTAAGGTTCATTTGGAATTTCTTATATTCTTTTTCCATTATTGGTAATTGTTCGTGGAAGTATTTTAGATATTCATTTAGATTATTTGGTTGATAATTGAAAGTATAATCATATTTTAATTGTGGGTTATAGGAAGATAACATACTATATTCACAGGATATTATCTTATTAGTGAATATAAAATGGTCAGCCATAGCATGTATCTTATATCGTTTATTAGATACAGGAAATAACCAAGTAATATAACGAGTGTCAAATAATGGATGATTTAGCAATATGAATATACCGCTGGTTTTATATAATAAAAGATCTGAGTAATATCCACATAGAGAACAGATTTGGGATTCTGTATAGGTCATAAGAAATCCTTCTTAATCTTTTTAATTTCTAGTATTTGTTCGTATTGTTTAAGTATAACGGAATAATTGTCTAAGGTAGAAATTAGATCTGGGATATTATCTATCAGGGTTCTATCATTATACAGGTTATTATCTTTGATATAGATTTTAAAGAAAAGGATAGCGAACCCAGGAACATCTTTATGCAGTTCGGCTATGACTAGATTAGCCAAGTGCGGGCGGGAGATATAAAATTCTTCAAATACTCCATAATTGGTATCTTTAATAGATAAATTTGTGAACAAAGTTCTTACAGTGTCTAATTTAGAATAAGGGATAAGCATTAGAAGTCCTCTTGAATTTTGTCAATCATATTAGTAAGTTTTTCTTTCTTTTCATTGAGAGAGAGTCTATCTACCCACATTTTGAATTTCTCTAAATGAGAGAGAATAAACTCAGGAGATGTATCTGTATACTTACATCTTATGCCGTGATTAGTTAATAGTGTTTTAGTGAGATAGGTATGTAATCTAAAATCGGTATCTCTATCATAAAACCAATGATTAAAAGAGAGAAATCTATAATCTTTGTATGTGAGAGAGGGTGGGCAGTGGCAATACTCACACCCATTTTGGGTTAATAGTTGTATGAGAGAGTCTTTATTTAAAATCATGAGAGATATTAGAGATAGTTTGTTGTAATTTTAGTTGTTTCTTATAGAGGGAGAGATAATCAAAATCTTCAAGGAGAGATTTTAGGTGAATACGCAGTTGTTCATAAGAGAGTGGTGGTGCGTGGATAGAGGCAACATTGGTTTCACCCTTATTATAGCCTGCGGGTAATAGAATAAATTCATTTGGTGTTTTGTGAATTACGGCCGCGAGATAGATTAGATTATACTGTTTTTCATATTTCCAATAAGAGAACTGTGCTAATGCCATTTGACCTGCTTTTAGTTCCCATGCTGGGTGTTTAGTACCTAGAGTGATATAACCAGATTCTTCTGTATAGGTTAAATCAAATTCTCTCTGTAAAGCTCTAATTTGGCACAAAGTAATCATTCAAAGTCTCCTTGAATACTGCTCAACATTCGGTGTTCTAATCTTTTCTTTCTCATTTCTTCGTGTTTTTGAACACATTTTAGATTTACTTGAATCATTTCAATTACTTTTTCTTCAGTCAAATCTGTATTAGAATATCTTGTACCCAAAGAATACATAGTGTCCCAGTAAACTACATTTAATCTGTCAGGTTCATTTGGTAATACTTTGAATACTGAAGATTCGCCAATATGGTATTCGTCTGGGGCATTATCAAATGGTTTATAACCAAACTGAACGCATAGTTCTCTAATTCGGTCAAGAGTAATCATAAAAAATCCTTCTTTAATTCTTCTAATTTCTCAGATTCTCTAAGTTCTTTATCCCATTTAATATAACGATTAACATACTCTTTACCATTTTGGATAACGAAATTAGCCATTTCTTCATTCATATACTCATAACGCATATTCATATTAAACGAGAGAAGAACTGCACCATTAGAAGATAACAATTCACTTTCATTGTAGTTACAAACAAATTTTTTAGGTGTATCTATAACTACAATAATTTCAGGGTCTTGTTTTACCATTTCTTTAAATTTTTCAAATGTCATTCAAAATCCTTATTCATTTGTTTTAAATGAATTTCAATCATTCTCTCTTTATTCTCTCTAATAAGATTACGAATTCTCTATTTTCCTCTCTCTATACTAGCGAGAAGGTCTTTCTTACTGAGATATTCCATATAAATGTTTAGAGCTGCAACATGAACCCAACCATTATCTACTGAGAAAATAGGATGACCTTGGTATTCATATTCTAGTTTGCAATCAAATCGGAAACTAGAATTGTTATCCACAGTCTTAATTAGATCTGCGTCTTTCTCTAATAGATTTTTAATTTGGAATAAGTTCATTACTTGAAAGCCTGAATGAAATCGTTTAACTGAACATTCATTGGAGTTGTGGTCGGTGTAATACCACTATTAATTTGAAGCTGTGTTTGTGGATTATCAAAATCTTCATAACATACACCAAGGATAGTAGTATCTTCGTACATAAAATGAATATAATGTAAATCCATTCTAGTTCCGGTATTATCTGTAATATACACACCAAACCAAAAACCAATGTATTTTACTTTCTTTGGATCTGTGGGATTAGCCTTAGGAATCCAATGAGTGAAACCACCTTTGGTATTTAAATTGTTATTTTCACATTCACTACAATAACGGAACTTATTACCGGTATATCTGCGATAGATATTAAAACCAGTAGCACCGCGATAACCAAATGCGTTTTTATACGCATCTTTCATCATTTTCTTAAAATCACCAACAGAATATGCCATAATAAGTTACTCCTTAGAAATCGTTGTTAATTTTGTCAAGAGCTGTAATTCTCTTAATTTGTCCTAAAATCATATCTTCATAGTTTTTACGAGCATCCTTGTATTGCTGGGTTCGCTTTTGATATGTTTTCATAATGTCCTTATATGGTTTACCATTAGTCTTAACATAATCAAATACTTCTGCTGTAATCTTTGCCTGTTCCTGGAGACGAGAATAATACGCATCAAACTTGTCAAACCAAGCATTGATTTCTTCAGGTGTTCTACAAACTACCAAATCCAATTTATACGCAATAGAACCATACTTCTTCCATTCGTGGTCCTTATTGCGGTCATAGAAGATTGCGTAATCATCTTCAATTAGTCTAAATGCCAATGGAATCTTGATATAGGTAGAAGAAGCTTGAAGTCTGCCTTCTTTCATAAAATCACTATCCACATCGTCAAGATTACAACCCAAGAAAACCTGCTTTGGTGCAGTTTCATAAGAAATGCTACAAACAGAACAATAGCGAGGCTGGTCATAGCAGAATCGTTTCTTACAACCAGGAATCTTTTCCAGCTTTAAAATCTTTGAATTTGTATGTTTATCATTCCACTGGGAACTGAAATTTTCCATTGATAAACCATACTTAGCCAAACGAGAATTTGCCAATTCCAAAATTTGCTTATGGCTCATTGGATAATCCCACTGTGGCTTTGGCTTAATCGTTGGCTTTACATCATCCACAATGAGAGAGCCATTTGGGAAATAACACAAACCAGTGTACCCGAGATATACTGGGCGACCGTTGCCGGTTACAGAATACCACAACTTAATGTCATTCGCTCCATCATTGAGAGCCTTTGAAATGTAAACTACATCTGGTTGTGCTTCGTCACTGTAATAGTTCTGGTCTTCGGGACCACCAATAATGATACGTTCGCAACACTGCTTAAATGTGTGAATAGTTTTTGTTGCCATAGTTTATTTCTCCTTTATTCAAAATCACTGTTAATTTCTGCTAAATTCTTGTTCGTTACTTTGTTGCGAACATAATCATTAAGTTCACCACTCAATTTGTTTAGGCGAAGCTTTAATTCTGTGTAAGAAAATATAGTTTGTTTTAAAATGTTTCTTTCTCTCGGGCCTAAAGTTCGTAGTTCTCGGCCATAATCGTCTATTTCTTCAAATCTATCAAACAAACGAGTTACCCGATAGCAATTATTATATGTTTTATTCAACCATACCACATCTTCCTTGTCATTAGATAATGCTGGGTGTGAGATAACGAGATAGAAATGTTCATCGTCAGGAACAGCAAACCCAATCAATGTATTAAATGGTTTGTCATTCGTCATTGTGAGATTATAGCAAGCACACAATTCGTCAATTTCGGACTTAGTTACTAAAATCATTAGACCTCCATAACATCTTCCAGGATAGAACCCTGTACTGTTGCGATTTCTTTTAATTCTTTTTCGGCAGTTTCAAGGTCATCCGCCAAATACTTTACAGTCTTTCGTTCACCATCTTTAAGAAAGATACCCAAATAAGCATTTACCATAGTTTTTTATTCCTTTAGTCGGCGTCAATAAACCAACCGACTACAATATCGTTAGTGTTATCAAAAATTACAGAAACTGCTACATCTCGCTTTTGGTTTTCGGGATACACAGTTCTACAAACAAATTCATCGTCAGTATCAAATGTATCATAAGCAGGGTTAATCCATGCTTCAGTTTTCTTACGCAAATAGTCAAACCAAGTATTTGCTACCTTGGTCGGTTCAACATCCCAGCCATCTTCCCAATAACCATTCGCCCAATCATCAGAGAAATTCTTGAAAAATGCTCCTTCATTGGTGACGGAATCAAACACTCCTGGGAGCTGTCCGAGCTTCATATTCGTTACATCAAACTGGAGTTGATTTTCGCTACGAGAACTTTTATACATTAGCCTTCCCTCTTTACAATATCTTCCATTGTTTTACACGGTTCAATCTTCAACTGCTTTCCACATACCGGGCAAAGCTTCCATTCAACCATTTCGTATTTGTCAGTTTCTTCATTATAGAAACCAATTTCACATTTAGAAAGGTCGGTGGTAATCGTGGATGAACGCTGGTTAGCAGTCCATGACGCCGTAATTTGGAATGGGGAATGAGTTGTAGCAATATGGTCGCAAATCTTACACATAAATTAGTCCTTCATATAGAGTTGAACGATATGCTTCGCAATCTGTTCAGGTGTTTTGTTCTTTTCAAAATCTTCGTTAATCGTGTCAACATAGAGTTCAATCAACTTCTTTGCCGACCAGGGGTTGTAGTTCATATCTTCAAGAACAATGAACACATCCAATGCTCTCGCATCAATGAGTTTAATAGTTTTTGTTGCCATAGTTACCTCTCTTTTATACCATATAATATAGAAAAAATCCTATTGAATGTCAATAGGATTTTCGTGAAACTGTGTAAATTTTTGTTTACTTTTCTTTGAAAGTGGGCAAATTTCGCCAATCTGTTTCTATAAATGGTTGGGCTAACATCATCATATAGCCCTCGGATATTCGTTTAATGGCTTCAAAACTATCCACATAAACTGAGTAGTATTCTTTTGCCCAAGGCGTACTAGCAGATAACTCCCAACAAAGATAATTATATTTCTTTACCTGTTTAACATAGAAATCTATTGAATTACCTTTTGTTGGGTGTGTAAAATGATAATTCTTTCTAGTTGGCACATTACTTGCGAACTCAGATTCAAATTTATAACCATATTTCTCGGCCATAAATAGCAATTCACCTTCAAATTCGTCGGTGTCAATATCGTAGATTTTCTGCTGCTCTAATTTATCTTTGTTATACTTATCGTATTCAGCAATAGTATTCTCAAATTTCTTTTCAAATTTAGCATACAGGTCATCAAGGGATAAAGCCATATCTCTAAAAAATGTGCAGGCATCTCCCCAAGTGTAATATGAGAAATACCAACTGTTGCTATGGTCTTGATACCAGCAATCTCTTGTATCTAATTTGGATAAAAGATATTCTTTATCAGAGTAATTATAGAATACAAATGTTAAATACTTCTGTATTCTTTTATCACACTGAATACCAGTTCTTACACAAATAACTTTTTCAGCAGGTTTCTCACAAATTCTCAAACATTTTAGATTAGCCCAGTCTAAAATTTCGTCTCTGGTATATGCTGCATACTGACGAGCATATTGTATTGATGTGTTTGAATCACTTATGGCTAAGTTTGGATAAATTTTCATAGTTTGTTCTTATTGTTTGTTTATAAAATCTTTTGCTATTTGAATCCATTCTTTAGGGTTATTGAACATATCAGTCCATTTAATTCTTAAAACTTGCCAACCATTTTCTAATAATTTAGAATCTTTTCTTTTATCTGATTCGGCTTGTTTTGGGTCATTTTGATGTTGTTGCCCATCTATTTCAATACATTTCTTTTGTAATACCCAAGCAAAATCTAAACGATACTGAAAGAAACTATAATTGTATTCATAGTTTTTATTTTCAAATTCATTTTCAATTACTTTAGTAAAAAATTTTTCAGGATAACTTTTATCACTTGAATGGCAATTCATCCACCCTTTCCAAGTTCCATTACGATAGCCTTCTAATGCTATTTCTCTTAAATGTTGTTTCTGTTCAATAGTCTTTTTATTACTTTTGCCAGGAACTCTATTAGGATTTAAATGACAATGTTTTTCGTGTAAAGTTAAAGTATGTTTGTATTTAAATTCATTTCCACAGTATTGACAATTTCCACCTAAGGACCACACAGGGTTCTTTCTATTTCCATTATGTTGTTCTTTTTTATGTTTTTGAAATAATCGTCTACTTTCTAATACTGCAGGACACCAAGGACAATTCCATGTGTAATGTAATTTCATATTTACTCCAATTTTTTTAACTTTTAGGTTATTCCAGTAACCATATTATTTATAACAGTTAGACGATTGGAGTAATCGTCAAATGGCTGGAACCATCTGTCCTGTTTAGAGGAAAAGGTGGGATTCGGACCCACGGGGCTGTTACACCCACAGATTTAGTAGATCTGCACCATAAACCACTCGGACACTTTTCCTTTTATGTTGTTAGTAATCGTATTTCTCCGATTGCTTTTCTACTTTCTTTTCTTTCTTTACACCGGCTTGTTTAGCAAAACTTCGTGCCATTTTCAAATTCTTCTTCCAACGAGCTTCTTTCTGTTCCTGTGTTTCTTTCTCAATAACTACTTTCTTCTTTTTCATTTTGTTTTTCCTTTGTATTAAATGTGATGGGTATTGGACTGCGCCCGACGATAGTTGAGTTGCTATCTAATCCATTTATTCCCTTTCAAATCTTCGTGCCTTGCGACAAGGATAACTCACCAAACCTTTCACAGAGGTCTTACTGCGGGCTTCTTGAACACGCATTCTAGAACTGTGTGCAGGGAACTATACCCAAATTCTAATTTAGACCACCCCGGGGGATTTGAACCACCCACCTGATTACAATTATTATTATATAACTCTATTATAAAATCAATAATAATTTATCTCTATTATATCCTACCGTGCTACCATTACACCACGGGTGGTAGATTTTAAGGCAAACCATTTAACCAATCCCATACACATATTGCTCAGGGGGCTAAATGTAAACCATTTTAGTAGTTATAATATAGTTTATTATTTATAATTTTTCAATAGCCACAATAATCATTTTGTTTGATGGCGAACTGTGTTATTCAAAATCAGTTTGAATTGCTGCTTCCAGGTCTTGGGCTTTTACATATTTCTTATCAATTTCAAACCTATCTTGATATTCTTTGTTGTGTTTGATTATTTCTTCTGTTTTCTTCAAATACTTCAAATAATTATCAAAATCGTTTTGCCCTTTAAACTGAGATGTAAAAGTTAATTCTTCAGGTCTACTTCCTAACTGAAAAATTCGTTTATCATCACCATAATATCTTAACATTGGAATTTGTTGTATAATTTTCAATGTTCCTTTTATCCATTTAGGTTTTCCACCATCTGGGAATGGAGTATAACTATTGTGGATATACAATGACGGACCATAAAATGAACCACCTGGATGACTGTTGTCAGCGCTGAACATTTCAAATTCCAGTTTCGTTTCATGTAACTGGTCAATTATCTTGTTCGCAATTTCTTCATCAGTTTCACCAAATTCGGATAAATTCATTTGTTTGTAATTATTATTACAACCAGGACAAAAACACCATACATCAGTATGGTGTTCGTAAAAATGCCTAACAACGGCACCGATAGATTGTTTATAATCCATTTACCTTACTTCTTGTTCATCAATTTCTGTATCTGCTAGGAATGAACCATACTGCTTGATAATCTTTTGACGAGCCTTTTCTGCTTCATCGTGGTTTTCCTTATCGGTGGGCTTTGAGCCATAAACACCCCAAATCATGCGACGTTCAGGCTTATCCATAGTGTTGTATGTGAGAACATATACTTTCTTCATATTTTTACCTCTCTTTTAATTTTTAACAACCATAATATAGTAACTAATATCCAGTTTGGCAACTATTTCTTTGTAAAATTTTGTTTACACAGTATTCGTCAGTACTTGCGTTATAAGGCTATTTCTGTGGTGGATAGTAAACTACACCAATCAAATAAAAACTGGTCAGTATGGCACCAGTACTTACAAAAAATGCTCACTAACATTCGCTAGTGAGCATTGGGTCAACCACAACCCAAGGAGGTAACAACAAACAAAAAATAGATTTTCTTTTGATTAGTGGAGAAAATTGTAAAGAACCAATAACCGCCTAGGAGACGTTCAAATCTAAAAATAATGGCCCGGAAGAATACCGATTCGTCACTTCCGAGAAATGAATAATTCTAGAAGGAATATCTAGACTCAACCCGCAACCATATTCATATCTTCATTTTATTTATCGTCTATCAGCCATTTGTTAATTGGTCGCCGCACTCGCAATCGTTCCATTAGACGTCATTAGGATTATCTGCGTTTGTACGAAATTATTTCTTCTTATGGTGGAATCTGTGTCAGCTTTAAACAAATTCGCAAAAAGAATAATTGTGCCGCGTTAAATTCGTTGCCTCGTTTGCTACAGTCCTAGTTACGAGGCTCTCACTAGGTAAAGGTCCGCTGACTTCTGACATCAGGTGTTAATCGGACAAATTAAAAGATAGCGGGACTCGGAGTCGGACCGAGACTAGCATTATCTGTCCCTGGGTTATGAGCCCAGTATCTTACCATTAGACTATCCCGCGATAAAACATTCTCTAATAATAAATTAAATTCGTTTTCTACTTTATTTGTGTTATATTTTCCATTATCTTTTATTATATATGGAATATAACCAACTTTTTTAATTTCTTCTATTTTAATTTTATCTCTATTTTGCACTTGTTTAGTTAATTTAGTTGAAATCTTTTTCTTTATTTCATCTGTTATAACTCTTGTATTAGCACAAGACCTACTACAAAATTTCCTATATTTTCCATTTAGATAATGGGATTTAGAAAGTTCTAATGTATATGGATTTCCACATTTAGAACATTTTAATGTATAATTTAATTTAATAGTTCTACTTTTGCCAATGTTATTTTTTGAAGTAATTAATGCCCCTTTTCTTCTTTTTTCAATTTGTTCATTATAATCAGGTCGGCATTTACAAGTTCTTTCGTGATAACCGCTTTTTTAAATTATTTTCAAATTCTTCATTACAAAATTTGCAATAAAACATTCTTTCTCCTTTTTACCTTTAATGTTGCTCTAACAACATTTTATTTATATCGGTTAGAAAGATTGAGAAATTTCTTTCAGCTGGTTAGAGCCAGGTGTCCCGATAAAATTCTGTGTGAGAACTAACAAACTCACGGTACGATTTAGGGTTTCTTTCACACTACTGAAATAGTTAGTTTTTAAATGGCAGGTACTCTCGGACATTTAGGTACCCTAACAAGATATATTAATTATCAGTCCATGTCTAACAGAGCTTAGAGTGTTAGCGCTTCCATTCCGTGCCCGCTCATTATCTTACAGATAGCAGTACGTCGCTATGAGATAATGAACCTCCGTTTCTTGGATTATCTTGTTCAAGATTGAAAAATCAATAAAACGAAACTTAAAGGACTGGGGTTTACCTTTAATGAAATAATCAAACATTATTAGGTCACAGCAACACATTTACTCGGCAGCTACCCCTTTCAATGCTAAAAGTCACTGGTGTGGATTTACACACATATCGGCAATCTGTGCCAAAAATAGCATATCTGTCATCCGATAAAACTCTCACTATTTCGGCTTTAGCGACTTATATTTGAACTCAGACGCCACATCTGTTTCGTAGCCTGTGGAACCCTGGGTATCTCAAAATTCCACAAACATATAAACCTCTAACTAATAGTTACGCAGTTTACCCTATGTTTTTGCGATTATCCCATACCTACTTCAAACACCTTTTCAGTGCATCCATAGTGCCTTCAAACCAGATTAGATTTGTATTAGGCTAAAGATTTCGCTTGATTGATTTCTCAATCTGTTTATTTATTCCGCCTGCGGAGGGACCCGAACCCCCGACCGGTGCATTACAGGTGCACTGCTCTACCAGCTAAGCTACACAGGCATGGTGTTAATTTATTTATGGTAAATTAACAAACCATTTTCTCCTTCTAAATTTGTGTGTAGTTCAAAGCACTACACAGCTTGCGGGAACCCTTATCAGGGGTATCGCTCCACATTGGTTAAGCCAATGACTCTATAAATTTCCTAGTTTTTGTTAAGGTCAGTACTAATAACTACCTAGTACTTTTAAACTACAGTGCATCTATTTTGGTTACTAATTCCAAAATGTAGTTTCGTTTCTGTTCGTTATTTAAAGATTTAAATGTTTTCCATCTACATCTTCCAATACAAACGAAACCCTTTTCTTTCAAAAACTTTTCTCGTTCATTATCGTGTTCAATACTTTCATTCGTAAAATGTTGTTCGCCATCTACTTCAAAATAGTATTTGTTCTTAAATAGAAAATCTACACAATAATGATTAATCCATTTATTACTTTCAAATTCTATTTTTTCATTCACGAAACAATCATAGAAATACTGTTCTGCGTAACTTCTTTTTATAGCAGGGCAAATCCAATGATTACCTCGTCCTTCTCGTAAACATCTTTTTCTTCCTTCGGAAATTTTCTTTTTAGATTCTTTTGTATGTGGGTGACTGCAATTATATTTTGCTATTCCCATTTGAACTTTTATTTTTAATGTTTCTGCTGCTTTCTTTTTTGCTTCAACATCAATTATTCTTCCAAGTTTATCATGTGGTAATTTATGTTTTTCTTCACATATTTCCCAATGTTCAAACAAAGATTTTCTACCGAATAAATTCGTGTTTACAATACTTACAAATCCAAATTCTTGCTTTTGGGCCTGTTTTCATTTTTTCTCCTTTTAACTTTTAAGTCATTCCTGTGACTATTTTATTTGTGGTTAGGATAGTTGAGAAACCCATCCAAATGGCAGGAACCATCTGTCCCACAATTTTTTATCTCCCAGGCGGGAGTTGAACCCGCAAAACTTTGGGTTTGAGCCAAATATGTATGCCAGTTCCATCACCGGGAGTTATATGTTAGTTTTGTTTTGGTCATGGATAAACTAACAAAATTCCAAGCGACCACCACCAATTTTTAAGGAAAAATTGGAAACCAAAATTCTTTTTTCTTTTTGGAGCCTCATCTGAGAATCTAACTCAGGCGAAAAGGTCGGAAACATTTCATGCTAACACTACATCAATGAGGCCCGAAAGAAATTGACTATCCGTCTAAATTCGTATCGTTTACATATTCAATTATAGTTTTTTATTTTCTGTTTGTCAATGGTTTATTTATGAATTTTGTTTTTGCTAAACTTCATAATTAACAGAAAACATAGCATAATTTGTTCGTAGCCCGGGTGGGGTTTGAACCCACACGAGGTATCCCTCAAGGGTTTTTAAGACCCTAGCGTCTGCCAGTTCCGCCACCAGGCCAAAAAATTTCCAATTTTGTAGATAGAGGCAAATTGGTAAACCACTTGGTATTTTTCACATATATCTACTTTGTGAGTGAAAGACTATCGTGGGCATAGTATAAGGTCATTTACCTTGCATGGTCCGTGTACTACATAACACTTGCGTTTTACACTTCCTAAACAGCCTTACATAGCTGGCTTGCCTTTTCGGAAGCAACTCGTTCTTACCACTAGCGAAACGCTTGTCAAACTTGCAACCAATACAAACATAGTATTTGCGTGGTGCTAATCGCTTTTGAACTACTTTCACATTTTGCCATTTTGACCCGTACTATGGCGAAAAGCGGTAGTCCACCCTCTAGGATTTGAACCTAGAACTTCAGCCTTATAAGAGCCGCGCTCTAACCAGTTGAACTAAGGATGGGAAAGAATTTGTTGTTATTTAATTTGTTATCGCAGTCACAACTTCTGCTTGCAGGATTTCCACCATGCGTTCTGTGTTTCTAAACATTGAGATGCATTCATCAACTGATTTCGTTGGGGTAGAGAGATTTGAACTCCCGAATAAAGGCTTCAAAGGCCCCTGCCTTACCAGCTTGGCTATACCCCAGTAAATTTAGTACCCTCGGCAGGATTCTAACCTGCAACCTACTCCTTAGAAGGGAGTTATTCTATACAGTTGAATTACGAGGGCGAAAAAATGTTGTTCTAAATCACAATGCGTTTATCGGAGCATCGCCGGAGGCCTTCACATTCATCTTTTAGACGGGCGTGTGGGAATCAACTATATTTACAACAAATTAATAGTATAACACCACCTGTTGATTTAGTTTTCTTCAAAACCGGTGGGTGAACTGTGACTGAATGACTACCTAGGATTTTCAATCATCTATTCACCCGATGAAGTTTGGTTAGAACAAATTGCGTATGAGGCCTGATTTGTTCAATGCTACTTCAATCTCCAGTGGGATTTGAACCCACGAATTCACTCCCTCGTTCAGGGAGCCGCTTTAGCCGCTTGCGTATGGGGTCTGTTTCACATCACCATTCTTCAAATTCTGTGTTAGTGCTAGCTGGTGGATTCGGACCACCGAAAGCCCAGGGGGCGGGAGATTTACAGTCTCCAGGAATTGACCACTATCCGAAACTAGCATATAAAAATTTTTCCATTTTGACTCATACTATGGAAAAAAGTGCCTCACAATATAATCTATTCCTGGTGATTATACCATTCGTAGAATACAACATTATCCAGTTTAGTTTGTATTCATTCACCACATTACCAATTTAGGATGTTGGCAACTCCCGGCATCTGCGCAGTTGTAGTTTGTACCTTTTACTACCAAATGTGATTTTGTTTTAGCTGATAGGGCAGGATTCGAACCTGCGGCGGTCTTGCGACAAGAGATTAACAGTCTCCCCCCTGCTACCACTCGGGTACCTACCAATAAGTTCTGTTGTTTGTATCATCACAAACTCTAAATTCGTGGCGAGAGCCTTGTTTATTACGAACCGGTTTCGCCTATCTACTCGGGGATATATCTTTTGGCCTTCAAGATAATTTAATCCCATAGTCAGTTGTTTAATTTGTTCTAACTACAAATGAACTAACCCTATGATGGAGGTGTTGGGGGTACGCATCCCAACTTCTCATTAAACAACATAACGATTCTTTCTAGTCATTACCAAATATAACAAATTTTGTATAAAATTCAAGAAACAAATCAATCTTTTCTTTCATCATTTGTTTGCCTTCATTACTGTTAATTTCATTCCAGGCTATACGATAAACAAAATATCCATTTGTTCTTAAAAATTCATCTCTCAATTCATCAGATTCTTTTCTTTCTTTGTATTTGTGTTGTTTACCATCTATTTCTAAATCTAACCATCCATCAATTACAAAATCAAGAAAAAATTTTCCAACAGATTTTTCTCGTTCAAAATTTATGTTTTCATTTGATAATACATTTTCAAAGAATTTTTCCGCATAAGATTTTATATTTCTAGTTTTCCAACCCTGATGCGTTCCATTTTGAACTTTTTCAAGTTGAATTTTACGAAGTTTTTCTTTTTGAGTATCAGAAATTTTATTATGTTTTCTACAACATATTTTACAATATCCAGTACTATTTCTTCTGTTTAATATACAACCACAATCCAAACAAAATTTATCTGGTAATCGTTTTAATGTATTCGCAATTTTTTGTTTTGTTTTTTCACTATGATTTCGTGTATTAGCACAGGCTCTTGAACAAAATCTATTTGAAATTCCATTTTTGCGAATGTATGTTTTATTACATCTTTCACATATACACTCAGCATTCATTTTACTTTCATAAATTTCATTGTATTTTTTTGATTTATTTTCGTGTGCTTTTTTACATGCCAATTTCCAAGCATATTTTGCTTGGCAAGTATGATTACAAAATCTACCTGTTCCATAAGAGCCATCATTTTCTTTTTTGCAAAATTCACAAATCATAATTTTCCTTTATTCTCTATCTACCCAGATTTGAACTGAGACCGCATGCTCCCAAAGCATCCATGCTACCAGGTTACACCATAGATAGTTAAACATTCCAAAAATCGCACCAATAGTGGGCGGGCTTCCATCTTGTGGCTAGGCTCTTATGAACCACCCGCTTTTTCCCTTTTGGAACATTAAATTTTGTTTCGTGAGGATGACAGGATTCGGACCTGCGACCCACTGATTAAAAGTCAGTTGCTCTACCAGCTGAGCTACACCCTCATTTTGGTTTTTACAAGTTGTTCCTTCTTGTTTTGAATTTTAAACCACTATCGCATTGAGTTTCGGAAATGAAACTCGCTCAGGTTTCACCGCTTCACAAGTCCACGATTACTATTCAAATTTTTTTTGTTCCATTCAAACACCCACAGCAAACATTTCTGTCAGTTGTTAGTTTGTTGTAGTTTGTTCAAATGATTACATAGAAATCCTGCAATTTTATTTTTCAGGTCCATACCATCTACCCGATTCGTGCCGGGTCCGATTTTCGTCAGTTCCTATGTTTTGAACTATAAAATCCACAATTTCAATCTACTCAAACGATTTTCAATCATTCGTGTTTCACAAATTTAGTAAAACATTTTCTGTTTGTCAACCCATTTTAGTAGATTTTTTTTGTAAATTTTATTTTTACATTTTCCAAATCTTTCAATCTACGAATTGATTTCACGAACCAATCATTTTCTTTGTGTGAACAAAGATAGTAAATTGTTTTCCGTTTGTCAATGGGTATTTTGAAATTTTTTTGTAAAATGTAATTTACATTTGTTAACCTCTATCCGCAGGTGGTTCATAACCACAACCAAGGCGAGTATTAACAAACGCAAATCTTTACACATTCCAATTTTTTCAATCTACTATTTGGTTTCACGAACCAAACCATTCTCTTAACACACTATAATATAGTAATCCATTACCCCCTTGTCAACCAAAATATGAATAATTTTTGTAAAAATATATAAACAAAAAACCGCAACAGTTTTATGTTGCGGTGAAAATCTTGTTTCTGTTTTCCTACAATATGAACATCACAGTTTACACAAAATAATCACCGCTAACCGCTATTAAGTAATAGTGTTTAGGCAATCTAATTTGTGTATTATTCATAATCATATTGTATATATAATAATATCCTTCAAGATTTCAACCCCTTGAAGGATATTTTTATTTTATTTAAACTGTGGAATTACTTGAAATCCTCGTTAATGTTGTAAATGGCTTCTTTATAGTTACTAATTTTATGAGCAATATCAAAAATAGGTGTACTGTGAGCCATTTCAATTAGTTTCACTAACAGTTTTCTTTTATGTAAATTAATTTTACATCTGTGTATAACTTTTTCTTGCCAAGTAGATAAACTGCTATTATCATATTTTAACCAATTATCATTGCAAGTAAAATCATTATTCATAAACTTTTGAACTTTACGAAAGAAATTTTGAATATCTGTATTCCATATATCCATCAATTCGTCAGGAACAAAATGGGTGACTTCATTATCTTCTTTAGTCCAATTTACAAATAAATGATAGGGCAATACATATTTTTCCAATTCTTCAAACAATTCAATGTTTTCTAGCACGATTTTGCGACGATAATCTATTGCTTTAATCTTGTCATCGTATGGAAAATTTGGTAAATCGTAATTCTCACTAAACTGAAACATTACTTATTGTCCTTTGGTACTGGTGTCTTTTCCATTTCGTCAATCTCTGTATAGACCTGTTCTTTAAGCCACATTTCTTCTACAAAGTATTTGAGCATTTCCAAACAAGTTAAAAATGCCAAATAAGACATTTCACCCTTATTCCTGAAAAATGTTTTCTGTTTTTCGTATTTATCTACGATAAACTTTTGTCTGCTTTTATCTTCACAATGATTAGTGAGAGCAACTGCGAACGCAGTCATTGCGGACATATTAACACCGTCATCTACCATCATATTGGAATCAAGCAATTTACTTAATTCGGAAGTGTCCAGTGTTTCTTTCTTCAATCCGAGTTTGTTTTGGAGTTTAATCATATTGAGAGCAAGTTCATTATTAGAACCAAACTTCCAACCTGTGAGCTGAAGAATCATCAAATTTTGACCTGGTCCGTTTGTGAATTCTTCATACTGCTTCTTAATTTTGTCATCATTCTTCTTTAGACCATTGGCAATGAGATCTGGCGTAATCTTGCTTTCCAGTTCATTCCATTCAAATTCACTCTTATTTTGTTCAAAGAGTTTATCTTCTTCGGATTCACGAAATTCATCGTTGCGACCGTTCTTGTCCGGGTCATCTCTATCCGGGTCCCAATCCCAGGGCTTATAATTTTTATCTCTATTCCAAAATGCCATAGTTAAACTCCTTTCTTGTTTTTACCATTCAAATCTGGGTCATCTCGCTCAGGTACCCAAGTCCAAACTTCGTATGGTTTCTTTGGTGGTTTAGTTTCTGTTGGTTCAGGCGTTGGTTTCTTATTCAACACACTATCAATAGAACGAGCGAGTGTAGGTGCGTCTTCGTCAATCCAACCGTGCATTAACATAGTCAAAAGAAAATCATTTCCAGGACCATCTTTTGCTTCTTCCGGGTGGTCTCGGCGATAATCATTTAACTTTTCAATTAGTTTATTCTTATTCGCCGGGTTCTTCAAATAGTTCTTAATCTTATCACTCATTGTTTTTCTTATCCTTCTTGAAGTATGAATGACCAACCCAAATGAGTCCGGCAATTAACATCAATGCCCAAAAACACAATCCACCACAGTGAATTAACAAAGAAGTGCTGTGCCAAGGATATGCCGGGTTAGAATGAATTATGTTGTTTGCAGCAAAGATAATACACATAACACACCAAATTACAAAAGCGAGTGTGCCGAAGAAATAACAAAAATTGCGTTCAAATTTATCCATAATTTATGCCTTTTGAATACGAGGTCCCTTAGTTCCCAATGAAGCAACCAACTGATTATATTGTTCAATCTGGGTATTTTGTTGTGTTCCAATCAATCCCATCTTTTGCTTCAAAATCTTAACTGCCACCTTGTTTACTTCGTATGAACCGCGTTCACATTGAACCCTGAACAAATCGTCAGTAATGGGAACAATGGCTTCAATCTTGTCAATGTTCAAAACTAATGGCTTTTCGTGCTGCTTGATTTCTACAAACATATTAACCTCTCCTTAATTCGTTGTACTGTTCTTCCACATCATACTGCTTACAAAATTCTTTTACATGTCTGCGAGTAGTTTGTGAGTAATTCCAATCGGGGCAAAGAATAAGCTGTCCGCCAATAATCTTTGCTACATTACGATTATAGGAATACAGAAAAACCCCTTCTGTTGTATCTTCAACTTGGGCCTTTCCATAGAAAGACTTTCTTGCGTCAAACCGAGTTGTTAATTCGTAAACCATAGTTATTACTCCTTGTTAATGGTGAACCACTTTTCTGTTTTGTTCCAAATTTCCGTCTGGAGAGCTGCAATCTTTTCAATGTAAGAACGCAGGTAGCATAATTTAATGTTGTACACATTGAGAGCATCAGATGCGGTGAACACATAGTTAGTCCAGTTCTTTTCAGCCCAGTTATTCTTAACAATCTTATAGTTTTCAATCATTCGCTTTAAGTAATCAGCTTTGATTTCTTCTGCTTCAATGATAGATTTTTTGTCTTTTTCAATGTAAAATTCAAATTGTGAAGGCTTAACAGGGCAATTAGCAACCACACAACCACAACGGAAATAGTTGAGAGTATTCTCAGCCATCTTAATCAGGCTTTCCCGTGTCTTAATGTGGTTGTTAAGACGTTCAATAATCAGTGAGTGATTATCAACGAGCATCTGGAAAATTTCTTCGTACATTGTTGCCTCCAAATTAGGTGTGAGCCTTGAGATACTTAACAATCTGATTTTCATCAAGAAATTCAAATTTTCTATTACGTTCCATACCGTGAATTGATTCGTGGAAATGAATAGCACAGGTCGCACCATTTTCCTTCTTATCAAATTCTTCAAATCCTACGATTTGGCAATAGGAACGAGAGCCCTTCTGCTGCTTATTGATTTCATTGAACTTCTTGGTGAGATCTGCGATTTCATTTGCTTTTGTAAACATATTCATTACTCTTTTTTAACACTAATAATATAGCATTATTTAACTCAGTTGTCAACAAAAAAGATTAAAATTATTGTAAAAGAATGTTTACATAAGGATGCCCAGTATTTGACGTACAAGCCCCAGTTGGATTTAATGGTGTGGTTATACCATTTGCCCATAAAACAATTAAGGCGACCCCAGCATGTGCCAAGGTCGCCCAGGAGACGTATTAGTCTAGCAATTTACTTTTCGTAAATGCCCAAATCCATACATTCGTCTCGGGCAACTGCCAATCCACGAAGTGCCTTGCTATATTCGTCATCGTAAATCTTGGCATAGTTTGAAACCGGAGCATTTTCGTCAACGAACTGTTCATAATACCCAACCTTGAACTGGGCAAATTCAAGATTCTTCTTGGCTGCTTCCACTGCCTTACCGCTCTTACGGAGAGCAGTAATGTCCTGAATGTAGTGGCGGGCCTTGTCAATGAAATCATCGTGAAGCATAGTAATCATAGTTTTTACTCCTTTGTGGATTGTTGTTGTTTTCTGTTTGTGTGTATAATATAGAATTAAATACTGTATTTGTCAATGGGTAATTGAAAAATAATTGTAAAATTTTATTTACACACTAGCCTTTGTACAGAAAACATTGTTATCCCAATACTGAATGGCATTAGCAAACCACGCAACTTGTTCCATAGAAATCGGGGTGTAGTTGTGGTAATCTGTTGCCAAATCAAAACCATTCTGTTTTGCGAAACTGCGCCCGTGAATATGCCCATACAAAACAATGTTCTTTGGATATTCAGGAGTTTCTGTTCCTTCGTCTGGTTCGTGAACAACATAATAATGTTTATCGTTGTAATCAAATTCTGCCTTTGCGGAAATGATTATTTCACGATCTGGCAATTCACTAACAACCTTCTCTACTTCGTCCTTAATCTTGCGGTCATAGTTGCCCAACACAAAATAAAGAGTCTTGAAATTCAAACAAGAAAGAATATCCTTCATTGTAGAAATATCACCGAAATCACCTGCGTGGAACACAACATCGTTCATTGTAACTTTCTTATTCCAGTTGGAAATCATCGTCAGGTCCATCTGATTTACATCAATGAATGGTCTGCGAGAAAGTTCCAATGTTCTCTGCTGGGAGAAATGAGTATCAGATGTGAACCAAGTATTTGACTTACCATTGAGTTTGTTTACAACGGCAGTAAGCATTTCTTCCAGGTCAGTCCAGTACTCAATCTTTTCTTGTTCCAAACGAAGTTTAAGATAATCGTTCTTTTCCGCATCGTCAGGAAAACCACAATATACACCTGGCTTGTTATACCAATCACCAAATTCAATGTTGGTAGTGAATGCTGGGAAACCTGCTTCAATGTGTCTATCAACCCAGAACACAATAGCTGAAGCCTTCTTCATCGCAATCGTTTCCCATTCTGTTTGAATACGCAGTGCTTCCTTGCCAAACTTTTCACGCAGTTCAGGAAAGCGGTCATTCGTTGGGGTAATCACATTTCCATCAAATCCCAGCTTTTCAAGAATTTCAAATGCCTTGTTTCGCCAATCATTTGAGTAATCTTTTCGTGGGCATGGACCCGCAAGAAAGATAGAATTGTTAAGATTACTTGCGAGCTGGATAGCTGGTTCAACTGTTGGGTCTGCCTTAATGATTTTCATTTTCTTCAATCTCCTTGGTTTCTTTCATTTCCCTGTTCAAACGATAGCTGACGATTCCAAAAACAAACAGATATACGATAACTCCGAACAATACATGTTCAATCGCAAATCCTACCGCACAAACTAAACATAGAATAATCTGTGCCTTGAAATTTGGAATTAGGAACTTCTTTGGAATAAACCTAGGAATAAGAATTTCCATCAACTGAATTAGCAAAAGAATGATTTGGAAAGTCAATAACATTACTGCTTGCCTCCCGTAATCAAATTCTTAATACCACCAATGGCCTTGCCAATCGTTCCACCAATGGTATCAACTGTATCTTCACCTGGAAGAGAAACATTGTAGCCCATTGAACGGAGCAACTTGATAGCCTTTTCTTTTTCCACATCCTGGTCAGGCTTGACTACTTCGGGAAGTTCGTAATCCATAACACCCTTGATTTCGTGTTTTGGATCAGCCCATTCAGTAAACTTTTCTACCTTTGCGAACAAACTATCAAAGAAATTTTCGTAGTCTTTCTTATGTTCTTCCGCAATTTCGCCTGACTTAACGATTTCGCCCTTATCGTCAATGATGTAATCACCATTTTCGTCCTTGGCGTCCTTGAGCCAGGGTTCTACAATCTTACGATATTTGTCAAACCATTCACGGGACTGATTTGGTTTATCGTAATTCATCATATTGTGGAGATTCGTTTCAAGAATAGTGCGGTCACCCTCTGGGTAAAGACGGAGCATAGCATTATACTTTACAGAACGATAGCCAGCTTCAAATTCTGCTTCTCGTCTGACTTTTGGACTATGAACCAATTCATTCATAGTGTAAACCTTGCCCTTCATCAATGGGCTAGTAAATTCGCCACCATCACGGGAGAAATGGAGGAAGTGGCATGCTTCGTGTACGAAAATCGCAAATGCTCTATCCGCAGTAATTGGTTCGTAATCAGGATTTTCCTTCATAAATTCTTCATCCACTTCTTCATCGTGGAATTTGATAGTTTGTGTGGCAAAATCCGCAGTAGCAATACGGGGCAAATTGATCTGGTCTAGTGCCAGCGTGTTAGTGAAATAACCACCAACACCACGGTCCATTGGCACACCAACTGAGAATGATGCATAACCGGATTCGTTGTTTTCAAGAGCCGACATGACTTCGGCAAAGAATTCCTGACGGCCTGGATTTGGGTCATCAAGAGTCCAATCTTCAAAATTTTCAATAATGTTTGTTGGTTCCTGACCTTTTTCGTAAATCATATTTTTTACCTCATTAGTTAAAATGTTTTATGTTAATATAGTTTTTTCTTTATGGTTTGTCAAATTAAATTTTCTTTACAAAAGAATTTTGTACTTTCAAATGCTGGAGAAATTTTTCCACTCGGTCATAGACCTTGTCATCTTCCATATAAAACGGATCTGCACCATACCAATCCATAAAATTCTTCATGAACTGCATAAATCGCCAATCAGGGAAATTCTGCTTATGAACCTGCTTCAGGTATTCATAGAGCGGATCCAATCGTTCAATATCACGTGCCATTTAATCCTCCACATAAACACACTTTTGATTTGTATATCGTGTAAATGATACTCTTACTAACTTATTATGTTCAGGTCGCATATCTGTTACAGACTGTTCTTTATAAAAGACCTCTACATTCTGTGGAAATTCGTAATTAGATAAACTGTAGCACTTCACCAAAATATCTGTAAATGAGCCTCGTTCGTGTCCGAAACAATTCCTGGATTCAATATCCACGATAGAACAAGTTGTGTCAGTGTTAAATTCATTGAACTGCTTAATGAATTTTACCACTATACTATCCGGCACAACTGAAGAAGTATCAAGAGCCGTTGTGGTTACAGAAGAACCAGACGGAATATCCGCAGTCTTGTTAGTAAAATTAAAATCGCAACCAATGAACAACATAACAATCATTACAAACAAAATCTTCTTAAACATTACTTATCTCCTTGAGTTGAAAATAAAAAATGGGAATGGGCGAGTTAGTTCGCCCAAACCCGGCATGCAGGATTTACTTCGTGAGCCCGAGAACATCGTTCACATAGTTGTTGATGTTCAGGTTGAAATCAAACTTATCGTTGATACCACGGGCAAATGCCACATTCTTAATCTTGGTCATGTCCACAGTAGAGTAGGCACACACTACCTTGCCATTCTTGGTGATATAGCGGAAGGAGTGCCAATCGTAATCCGGGACATCCTTTTCAAATTCTTCAAAGATACGGACCAACTTGCGGAAAATTTCAAGATGCTTTCCGTCCTTCGTGGCACGGAGATGGTTCGTTACAAATGGACCGTTATTCTTTGCGTATTCGTCAAGAGATTCAAGAACCTTTCGGTCTGTACAAATGTGAGCCACCTGCTTGAAAATCGCATGCTTTGAAACCTTCCACTGCATCTTGATGCCGTGTTCCATGAGCAGCTTTTCTTCTACCTTGAACATGTTGCGTTCATATTCCGCATTCTTGACCTTCTTGGTCTTCTTCGTAAAGACCTGTTCGGACTTCGCAACGCATTCGGCAATCACACCATCCGGGTTAGCACGGTAGTCATCCGCCTGGATAACATAGACGAAGTCCGGGCTAGTGACCATCTTCTTGTTCTTCCAACCCTTGAAACGATACACACGGGCGTGCTTCTTACCCTGCTTGATACAAAGACCATGCTTCATTAAACGAGCCTGGATATCTGCGTGTTCCTCGTCGGTGATGGGGAGCGGTTCGTAGTGGGTACGAATTTCAGCGTTGATGGTGGAAATCTTGGTGTTGTTGTTGTTCTTTGCCATAGTTTACCTCTCTTGTTGTTGTTGTTAATGGCTCAATTTCGTTTACATAGTAAATATAGTTTATTATGCGCAGTTCGTCAACCATTTTCTTACATTTTTGTGTAAAAAGAAGTTTACAAACCCCAATGTTTACAAAAATTTACACTTCTTCCGTTGTTTTCGTGAAATCTGTTTCAATTTTCTGTAATGTTGGCATGGCTTTGAGCTGTTTTGTTAGTAATTCTATGGTTTGGCAAAAATTCTGTAAATGAATAAAGATATTTTCAATCTGTTCTTCCACCTTCTTATGTGGATTCTTTTCTTTTATATAAAGATTTTCATCAAATGTTTCAAACCATCTACTTTGGAACTGCCAATAATTTCGTTTGAAAATTACACTATAATCGTCAGTCTTACAATTTTCATCCATTGGTGGAGATAATGCGACCAATGTATACTGTTTTCCATTAGTGAATTTGTAATTAATGGCAAAAATGGTGTCCGCATCTTTTAGTCCAATATAATAACACGTCTCCCTAAAGTCTTTTGGAAAATTCTTAACTGTATAGGAAAAATTTACCCAACAGTTAGTAATGTTATATTTTTGGTCTAACCAGTCTGTTATCTTTTGAATTTTTCCATAAATTCCCATATTAAATGCCCTCTTAATTGTTTCTAACATTAGTCAAAATCCTCTTTTATTGCTGAAATCATCTCGTTTCGTTTAGATAATTTCTCAAAAAAATTAACTCCTTCTATTACGCCGAGATGTTTTATGGTTTGTAAAAAATAGATACTTTCCCATCTTTTGTATGTGGTGAACTCAAAAAATGGTCCTGGACACCCGACCCATCTTCCAATTCTGTATTTTATTTTTGAATCACGAATGTTAGTAAACTTAACTAATTCAATGTGAACACTAAATGTTACTGAATATCCTCGCACTTCACACATAAAACTGGTGGGATGTTGGAACGTAATATCATATTTGATATTTTCTTTATCCATAAAATCACGAACAAATTTTATGTTCTCTTTTATGGCACTGACGGAAGGTTTCATACAAAATCCTTTGAAATTTTTAATTGTTCATTTATCAATTTAGTTTGTTTGTCAATATATTCCCCAGCATTCTTATAACCAATATCTTTGGATAGTTCAAAGAACTTGTAAATCTGTTTTAAATTAAATGCTTCATATCTGTTACATTCATCGTCCTTTTCATAACGAATAACATAAAATGGTCTTGACTTTCGGTCCTGTGTATATTCACCTGTACAATACCAGATCACAATATGATGACTAGCACCTATTTTACAGATAATGTCGCATCCAATCCATTCGTTTGAATATCCATCAAGATAAACATTTGGAAATAGTTGTTTGTTCTTTATCCAGTTTACAATTTCTTTAACATTAGTTCTGTATGCGCTGTTCCAAGGTTTCATTTCAATTCATCCAACTGATCGTATTCAATGTTTACCAACTGAACAAGTTCTTCACGATGACGAATGTAAATGTTCAAGAAAGCAAATAGTTTGCTGAGTGTATCATAACACTTTTCCAACTTGGCATCATTTTCTTGCTGGAGTTTTTCTGTCAAATTGTTATCGTGATTAAGCATAACTGTATAACGCCAGTTCCTATCCACATCTTTGTAAAGCAAATCGGTCCACTTGGCATTATCATCTTTACCCGGAGAAATGTAAATCAAATCGTAAATGGTTGAATCACCACCATTATTTTTTCCTGGAGACTTTGTCTTTACACCGAAGAGTGGAGCTTCTTCGGAATAACCAAACTGTATCATTACTTCTTTCATCTTTGTTGGGAGCTGACCAATAGATACCCAACCATCAATCCAGGCCCAGTAATTGATATTAGTGTGAGTTTCAATAAGTTTTTCAATCTTTGAGAGTTTGTTATACAGACCCATATTCAGTCTCCTTTCTATACTTTTAATTGGGTGTGTTAATGATAACATAAATTACTTTTTCTTCCAGTAAGTGATTCGGAACTTCTCACCTTCGTACAAATATGGAGCATTACCAACAAAATCATACTCAGGATGCTTATTCATAAAAGAATTGACTTCTTCTTCTGTTCCAACAAATTCACAAAAATCGTAAGTGTTTGGGTCATTGGGATCTGTTACTTTGTATTCAACAGGGCGAACACCAATGACCTGCGGATTAGATTCCAACTTCTTGTCAATCTTGTTAAGATACTTTCGTGCTTTGCGTTCTGCTTCAGCTGCACGAAAAGCCTGCATTTCTGCCTTTGTTCTACGATGTCTTTTAGCCATTTGATACCTCAACCTTTTTCATAAATTCTTCAGGAGTCTTACCTTCAATCGCTTTGGCGAAATTATCCAAATTACGATTTGGATTAGAACGAATTAATGCTGTCAAATATACAAATTCATCAAATGTCAGTTTAGCCATTCTTCATACCTCTCACGATATAACCAATAACGAAACCTGTAATAACAAATGCGATGTCAAGAATATACTGTTCCATTTTTTAGTCCTCCATTTCCCAGTAGATGGTGGTGAGTGTGTCTGATAACATTTTGAAATTCATTTCTTTCAACGCATAAGTGCTACAATTCAAATCTGGTCCCTGAATAATTTCACAATCCATATTGAATTTGAAAATGTTGTTGGCAGTCTTGATAATCAAATTTTTGAATGTAGTCTGACCATCTTTCAATTCCAAAATCTTGTCTGGTGTGAAAATCTTGATAAATTCTTCATTATTTTCCTTGCCAGTTTCAATCCCGTTGATTACGGAAGTGAATGTGATACCATTGTAAAGTTTTGCTTGAAGTTTCATTGTTATGCCTCCGGGAAAAGTTGTTTGAGTTCTTCAGTTACTGTTTCGTAGATTTTGCGTTCTTCAGCATTTTGAGCATATTCATCCAATTCGCAATAGAAACAAATTTCATAAACAAATTGACCGCGATTATTGAAGAAGAACGAACAACCAAGTTCCCAGTTGCCAATCCATTCATTGTTGATAACAAAACGATTATCACTCGTTACGCTGGTGCGAAGTTCAAACTTAATTTCATTTTCTTTGTTCAATTCTTCAATGTAGGTATTCAAACGAACCTGAGGATTTTCAATTTCTTTGGCTATTTCGTAAGCAGTTGTCATTGTTTGTACCTCCATTACATGTAAAGGGTGGTGATACCATCAAGAGCAATAGCACCAAAGAAAACCAACATTCCCGCAATTCCCTGGAGAATGTAATTTCTCTTTTCCTTCTTTGCCTTGGAACGATTGTATTCGGTCCAATTCTTAAAGCCAGCGGGGATGTATTCGTTCATAGTGTTACCTCTTGTTTGATTGTTTACATAGTAAATATAGATAAAAATATGGCAGTTGTCAATACAACAACTGCCTTTTTATGTAAATTTTTGTTTACAAATATGTAAATTTTAGTCAACAAACCCAGGTTTCTTAATGTAAATATCTTTTAACCCGTACCAAGGTTCAAAATAATCTCTAATGAACTGCTTGATTTCATCAGGTGTTGTGCCATCTTTTACTTTCTTCCAAACAGAAAAATCATTATCATAAGTATTATAATCACGATAACACATTGTATTTTTTCCATTCTTCAGTTTACGAATGATTATACAAGGTAAATGTATTCGTGCTTTAACAACTTTTGAAAATCTGTATGTTAATGTAGTTGACGCAATTTCATTGTTAGTTGTTTCTAATTTAATGTTATACTGCTTTAATTCATCTGCTACTTCTTCAATCGCATAATCTATCTCATTTTCAATCTGTTGTAGATTATCTGCTATTTTATCTTTCTTATGTTTCAATGCCCATTTGGTATTTAATTTATCTATGGCTATTGCAAATTCTTTAAAGAAAAATTCCTTCCATGAATTTGACTCACCTGTAAACTGATATCGTGTAGCATCCCTACCATTATTAAAATAATCTGTATAATTCTTTACATACAAATCAAAAATGTATTCACCAAAACTTTGTCCTTCATACTTCAAACACGCATTAGTCTTACTGTTCTTGAACTGTATGTGGGCAATTTCATATAATGTTCCTTCATACACGCCTGAGTTAATTGAACTAATCTTAATTGTTCCATTATCCCAAGTTCCCCAGCTATCTTTGGTAAAATTATGACTGGTTAAAAAATCCTTGAATTCTTCTTTACTGATTCCTGAACTTCGTCTGTCAAACTTATATGGGTCATCCAATCTGCCATGACGATAACAATAGCTTCTCATTTCTTCATATAACATAGTTTTTTATCCTTTTTGAGTTTATAAGTTGAATATAATAAATACCAAACAATTATTCAATAATAATATGGAAAATAATAATCAAATCAAAACTTCATTTTATGGTTCATTATCAAATACATCTGATGAACTTAAATCACAGTTGTTATTATTTGAGAGTACAATAGAAAATGACCCATATCTAACTAATTTCACTAAATCTATTAAAAAAGAAGAAAGTCATTTTCAGACTCATTTTAATGGATTTCTTTCTAATACAGACGATATTTTAAAGTGCACTCTAATTTCTTTTGAGAGTGTGTATAGAGAAGATCCATATTTAAAATCATTTAAAGATTTCAAGAAAGAATCAATAGAAGAATTTTTAGAATAAGGATGTTTGCTAACGCAAACAAAATCATTTTTGAGATAAACTCAAAAATGATTTTTAATAAATTCTTTTTTGGTAATGGTAAGAGGATACTTCAAGCCTAGTTAGGTCAACTAGAACTTGAGATACCTTCTTTTTTGTATAAAGTATAAGTATCAACTTCTGTGGGATTTACGAATAGACTTATGGGTCGGTTTTCCTGTACTCCAGCTACATTCTATTCTACCAAAGCGGCTATATGTTTGGGTTGCTAATCCAAACTACGATGTTCTTTCATTCCGATGCCACCGAACTATTTGGCAAAATGGCTATCCCTCTACCGATAACATCATTGAGTTGAGCTTCGCTCCGAGGAAATAGACTTACTATTTTATTGCCAAATATAGTTAATTTGTTTATACTGATATAAAAATTTTTATTTTTGAGAACTGTATAATTTAATCTTTACCAATTCTAACAAATGTAAAGAGCTGCATACCAAAACAGATAAGCCAACAAACAACACCAATCCAAGCCTGAGCAGCTAAACAACCAACAAAGGCTAGAAGTGCTAGACCCATTAGTGTTACAGTGGAATCATAAGTTGGATTTCCACGATGTTTGAATAGAACTACTAGATATGCGATAGCTGATGCCATACCTACTAGGCCTGCGATAGCAATTAAGATATTAAACATAAGTTCTCCTTAGTTAATCATTATTTCTCTTTATTTCGTTATAACTGATAACATAACAAATTGCCATCAGACTAACCAAAAAATTACACACAGTTCCCCAAATGTCATTTTCGTGGAAATAATAACCACTCAAAAATGTTGCGATTATTACTTCTACCAGATTAATCCAATAACGAGCTTCTTTCTTCTTAAAGATAAAGAATTCGCTAATAATGAGTGTTAGCAAAATAATAGTCAAAATGGTAATCATCATAATTTATCTCCTTTCCGAATTTGGATTATGTTGTTTGAGAATGTAATAAATGGCTAGACCTGCGATAGCAACATCGCACAAACAACAGAAATAGTTGCCCCAGCCGACCTGAATAAATGCCATAGCCACTGCCAAACCTTCTTGAATGTAAGAAAGAACAAGTCTAGTAGTTGAATTTTGTCTGGCAAAACATCCCCAAACGATAACACCAAACAATACAAATGATATAATCAATCCAATCATATTTTCTCCTTACTTGATTACTCGTTTAACTTTAACTTCTTCTTTGTGTGTTTTATGTTCTTTGTACTGTTGGGCCTTCTTCAAAGAATTAAATTCTTTTACCATATTCATGGCTGTATCTAAATCAAGAAAACTTGATGCTGGTCTAATTTTCATTTTGAACCTCTCTTACCAAATTGTTTTGAACAAAATTAGTTTCATTGTGGGCGAAAGAACACTTTCATCTTCCTGGTGTTTCTGCTGTTCCATTTCAATGCGTTGTCTTTCTTTTTCGGCTGCTCGTTGTTCCGGTGTCATACAGAAATAACCAGCAACCCCAGCCAATACAGCAATCATACAAACCACAGCCACGAACCAAAATTCTTTCTTAAAATCATTATCCATATTAACCAACCTTGTAAGTTACAGTTTTAGTGAGTTTCATAGCGGTCAATTTTTGACTAGGAAAATTCTTTTTCAGGTATTCCACTCTCTTTTGAGCATCTTCCATAGTTTCAAATTTCATAGCCCAATCGGGAGATTTACAATACACGATATGGGCCTTGTCAGCAAAAGACCAAGTTTGAACTGCTTTACCATTAATCACATTGAGAATGATAAATTTGATAGTAGTTTCGTTCATTAGATACCTCTTTTATTATAATAATATAGAATTTTATACTGTAACTGTCAATGAAAAAATTAACGATTATTGTAAAAAGAAAGTTACAAAACGTCAAAAACTGGTAAACTTTTGTTTACCAGTTATGATTTCGTGGACCTAATGGGAATCGGACCCAACACAATCTCCGTGCTAGGGAGATTCGCCGCCAAGGAACATGTAAGCCCATTTATTCAAATTTATCTATTAAATTTTTATCCGATTTGAAATAACAACCATGTTTAACTATTTTATTATAATTTGGAATATACTTTTTGAATTGTAATACCAAATTTATTAAAGTACAATTAACATACCCACTATTTACAAATTCAGTTAAAGAATTAAATTTTTTACTATGAAATAGATTCCATAAGTTCTGTATATTTTAGCTGATTGTTCGTATTGTAATTTCTTTTTTATTTCAACTAAAATACTACATTCACCTTTAAATAAATTTCTACCAGCTACCCATTTTTCATTTGGTGGTTCACTAAATGATTTACATTCACCTATATCTCTATTAGTGTACCATTTTTTATTATATTGACTATTTAAATTCCCTTTTAATTTAGAAGTTATATTGCTTATAGTTTGTTTAAATTCTTTTCTATATTTTTCAAATGTTTTGCTATTATTTATTCGTTTCCCAGTTTTACTAGGATCTGAGAAACACATTTTATGAAAAGCAAATAACATTTTCTTTCGTTCATTAGTTTTTTGATTATATCGTTTAACCAAAAGCCAATGACAAATAAAATGTTCCCTAGCAGTTAATAATACCAAATTAGTTTTTTTATTTGAACCGACCTAATGATTTTGGTATTATATGATGCTTTTCATAATATATTCCATTATTTTTATATCTTATACCAAATCGTTCTTCAAATATAGCCTTGTTTATTATGTTATAATAAATCTTTTCATAATTCATAATCATTTTCCCTTTATGGTTATTGCAGTAACCAATTTATTTATAATGGTTAGAATAAATGATTAGTTTATTCAAATGGCTGCAACCATCTGTCCCATTATTTTATGGGTTTACCCAGCCACGATCTGGGATTCCAGGATTAAGAGTCCAGTTTTCTGCCGATTGAAATATAAACCCAAAAATTTTTAGTCCGTCTGCCGAGATTTGAACCCGAACCAACTCCGTCACAGGGAGGTATGCTACCAGTTACACCACAGAAGGGATAATTTGTAGAGCCCTATGCGGGGTTCGGACCCGCGACACCAGTTTGGAAGACTGCCATGTTTCCAGCTACACCAATAGGACTTATTTACTTTCGCACCTCATGAAGGATTTGAACCCCCACCAACTGGGTTGGAACCAGCCATGCTACCGTTACACCAATGAGATATAGAGCTTATGATTGGATTTGAACCAACGATGGTGCTGTAAACACAACGGTTTTGCAGACCGCCCCCTTCGCCAGACTCGGGTCACATAAGCATTTTGTAAGTGGCTACTGGGATTTGAACCCAGGTAACCTGTTTGGTAAACAGGCTCATTAACCAGACTATGATATAGCCACATTTGTTCGTACATCTGATAGGAGTTGAACCTATATCACATCGGCGTTCGTAGCACCGGACTCTTCCAATTAAGCTACAGATGCATTTAGCGGAGAATGAGAGACTTGAACTCCCAAGTGCCGAAACACAGCGGTTTTCAGGACCGCGCCCTTACCAATTAGGGGTAATTCTCCATTTAGTCGCCCAGGTGGGACTTGAACCCACAAATACCTGATTCTAAGTCAGGCCCCTTTGCCAATTTGGTAACCGGGCGATTAGTCGGCAACATAGGAATTGAACCTACATGTAACCAATTACTCTTTCAACGCCTTATCAGAGCGAGGAGATAGTTGCCGATAATTTGTTAGTTGAGGCAACCCGATTTGAACGGATGAGTTCGCATTCAGAGTGCGATGTTATACCAGACTTAACTATACCTCAAAAACATTTACAAATTCTTTTTTAGAACCATTGTTATGTGAACGCATTATGAATACTTTAGAAAATGCAGGTATTTTCTTAAAATAGTGCATGATAGTTCCTAATGGTAAATTATTGGTTCTACAATAATCTCTAATACTAGAATAATTACCACTATGAAAATCATTCCATATTTTATGTGCTTTATCCATAATTTTTTCTTTATTTTTTGAAGAAAGTAAAGAACTTTCACCACAAAATAAATTTCTACCAGCTACCCATTTTTCATTTGGTGGTTCACTAAAAGTTTTACATTCACCTGTATCTCTATTAGTGAACCAGTGTTTTCCAAATTGACTATTTTCACTTCCAAAATGTTTATTCATTTCTCCAATATGTTTTGAGAATTCAATTCTCAATTTTTCATAAGCTCTTGAATTAACATATCGTCTGTTTTTTGGGTTGCCACGCATTCTCCAAAAAGCGAATAACATTTTCATTCGTTCATTAGTTCCTTTGTTGTACATTTTAACTAATAACCAATGACAAATAAAATGTTCTCTTGGAGTGAGCATAACTAAATTTGATTTATCATTACTACCGCCTAATGATTTAGGCAATATATGATGATTTTCAAAGTAGTTACCACTCTGCGTTCTAACAACAGTTTGTAGTTTTGCGTTTTTAATAATTTCTCTATAACATTTATCGTAATCCATATAGTATTTATAATTTTACATATCGTGGACTTTGAATATATGATACAGATAGTTCTCGTTGAGAGATTTGAACTCCCGACTTCCAACTTGTAAGGATGGCACTCTAAACCAACTGAGTTAAACGAGAATAATTTGTTCGTCCCGGAAATTGGAATTGAACCAATACTAATAGATTATGATTCTACTGTGCTACCATTACACCATACCGGAATGTTAATTTGTTCGTGCCGCCCTCCCGTAACGATCGGGAATCCTCGGATTTTCAGTCCGTTGCATAGACCATCTTTGCTAGAGCGGCCAAGTTTTTAAGGTGCTTCCAGCACCAGTGGATTACCACCATTTTTTGTTTTCGCTCCACCTCCAGGACTCGGACCTGGGACCTAGTGATTAACAGTCACCCGCTCTACCAACTGAACTAAGGTGGAATAATTTGTATGTAGTGGACCTGAAGGGATTTGAACCCATGACCTCCGCAGTGCAAGTGCGGCGTTCTACCAAAGACTGAACTACAAGCCCATTAATTTGTACGATTCCGGTGGGATTTGAACCCACGAATGTTGGTTAGACAGACCAATGTGTTAGACCACTTCACCACGAAACCAAAATGTTTTAGCGAGTATGGCGGGATTCGGACCCGCGTATGCCGGTTAGACAGACCGGTGTGTTAAACCACTTCACCACACACCCATTAATTTGTTAGTAGTACTGGAGAGATTTGAACTCTCTTTTCCGCCTTGAAAGGGCAGCGAACTAACCAAGTATTCTACAGTACCATATTAGTTTGTTAGTAGGACCTTCCGGTGCCGACCCGGACTCCCCATCGTGAAAGGATGGTGAACTAACCAACATATTCTAAGGTCCCATTTTTTATAAATTTATTATTTTTCTTAATATATTTTCTTTTATGTCTTCTGATACATATCGGATTTGTTTGTGTTTAATTAATTTAAAATTTTTATGTATATTTGATGAATATCTACCAATAATCCAACCTTTATTTAAATACAAATCATAATTTGGTTTAAATACTAATACTTCTATTATAAGATTATCCTTTTCATTTTTTAAATAAAACCAAGCAGATTTTTTATCATTTATATTTTTAATATATTTTGAATTATCGTATAATTCTATAAAATTATTGCCATATTTCATTTTAACATAATCAATATATTTCTCCATATCTTTTTCATATAAAATTTTAAGAGTTTCAGTTTTAGGAAATTGGTCTAATTTTGCTTGCCATTGGACTGATAACCTTTAATTTCTACATATTTTCCATCTATAATCCAATCTGGCATATATTTTAAAGTTTTACCTTTAAAAACATAATTAAATTTTTTAGTATTTCTCTCAAATTTTATATTATGTTCCAAATTGTATATTACAAATGCTAATTCCCAAGAACTATCGCAATAATATCCTTTATACCAACCTTTCTTTCCTCTTCCACTCCCTTTTCTATATCCACCACATTTACCAGTTAAAATTTTAGACATTTTAGTTCTATATTCATCTGATTTACTATAACAATTTTTACAATAACCTGTTTTACAATTACGATTTAATAATCTATTGCAATTTTTACAAAATTTTTGTTCTTTTTTGTAAATCATTTTTTATCATTTATCCTATAAAAAAATCCATTGGATTTTAGTCCAATGGATTTAATTTGTTACGCCGGAAAAACAAATAAAATCTACGGACTATATAATCCCTCTCCACATTCAATAAAGGCGATGCCTGCAAATGCACCCTGCATTGAATTGGCATTGACGCGGAGCCAATCTCGTTCGGAGCAAATGTTATGTAGATTCTTAATAGACATCATTTTCTGTTTTCCTATATTGTATGTATAAAAATTATTTTTGAAATTTTGTTTCTTGATTGTTCAATCATTTAACGAGAACTAATATAGATTCTTTTCAATCCATTGTCAAGAGGTAGTTTTGTAAAATGTTTTTTACATTTAACTTCTCTTTTTCTGTTTTCGTTTAATGGTTGTTCTCAATCATTTAACGAGATATAATATAGTATTAAAAAATTCTAATTGTCAATGGGTATTTTAACAAAAAAGTTTTTTGAATACTGTAGAATTATTTGAAATCCTTTTGTAGTTTAAACTGAGCAATCAGTTGCTTAATCACTTTGGAAAATTCGCAACAGGTCAAATCACGATTTAAACCCAAATAGAACATTTTGAATTGTTCAAATGTTAAACCCTTCTTTGTTATATCATCTATTTCTTTTTCAATTTCATTTAGATGATAGAACTGCGAGTTTTCCCATGTCCAATCTGATGGTAGATATTGGAACTTAAACTTCGTACACTTATCAACTGAGTTAATAGTTAAACGAGAACCATCATTATCTTCTTTGAATTTTAGAATAGCATACAAATTCGGGGCATTCTGTAAATTACCCTTAATTTGAAGTGAATAGAAAATACCACCATTCACATCAACCAATGCTTTAAATTTGGTGTATAGTTCTTTTAGATTATTTCCATTTCTAATTGCTTTTTCGCAACATTGAATTATTTTATCTACGGCCATAGTTATTTTCCTTTGTTAGTAAAAAAGAGGGCCACCTGGTTACCCAAATGACCCTCTTTACGGAGGTACAACAAATTTAATGGGTCATTTTATGTTTATCAAAAAATTCTATTCCATATTTTTCAATAACATAATTTATAAATTCATTTGAATCAGTAATGATTTTAACATTATGTTCAATCATACATTGGTGTTTTGCTTCCATTAAATCATCACGAAATTTAACTTTTTCAGGTAAATCATTTCGTTTATATGGATTAATCATTCTGTTATTAGGATTTTTATTTTTAAAGAACTGTAATCCTTTAATTTCGTGTAATTCGTTATTTATTTTAAAATCTGGTACATAATGTCTAATTTTACCTTCAAATTCATATTCAATTTCATCTGCTTGATATACAAAATCAACATTATGGTCTTTTAACCAAATATAATAAGCAAATTCATCTTTTGAAGAAAAGAATTTATTGTCAAACTGATATTTGACTTTCATTTTTCCTTCTTTTATTAATCTTGTAGTAATTTTACTACGATTTTCACTATATTCTTTTGAGTGATGTGATTCATAAAATGCTTTTGAATTTTTTATCGTATTACTCATATTATTACGATATTTTTCAGTTTGTACTACATTTTTGATATAATCACTATTTTTTATTCCATTACTTAAGTTCTTTTTATAATCATTTGATTTTAAAACTTTTTGCCATTGTTCGGAATTTTTCATTCCATTACGAATTTTATTTTTTACTTCATCACTTTGATGTGAACATTTAACACTACAGTATTTTTTATATCCATCTTTAATGTTCAAAAATTTAGTAGGTCTATGGCAATAGATACATTTTCCTTCATTTTCTTTTTTAAGAAATGTATCATAATAATCTTTTATTTTAATTTTATGTTTTTGAATAATATGTGAAGATAGTCCACTATAAACTTCACTAGAAAAATCACAAATAGAACATTTATATTCTAATTTCATTGATACCTCATTTAATTTATTTAAAGACGAATTACCGGTTCGTCTAATATATTTATAAAAAAGGTTAGGCTAATCCCGGTAGATTAGCCAGCCACGAGGCACAGTGGTTGTCCCTTTTATACAAATTATTCTTCAATAGAGAATAATTGTTCTGTTGTAAGATGGTAACGGCACCATTCAGGAATATATGATTCAGTACCAGGAGTGCTAATCATAAAGATTTTGTTCGCCATGTGTTCAGGACGAGGGAAATCAAATCCCATATCGGTGAAATAGATGATACCATCAAATTTGGCCTTGCGTTCCTTGATTGCTTCCAACACACATTCAGGATTGGTGCAACCACGACCGATGAGTTTAAATTCGTTTCTCTTTTGTTTCTGTTCGGTGAAAGGACCACAAACACCATCCCAGAAGCAATAAGATACATCAGCGTGTTTTACGAATTTGTTCACAATGGCACAACCACGTTCAACATCATCGTCGGCCATAGAACCGGAGCAGTCAATAGCCACCAAAATGCGAGAACGATATTTGTGTTTCTTACCTGGAACATCAAATCCCTTTCTACGATCTGGTCGCATACGAGTATCTTCTGTATACTTATCAACTGTGTTGGCCTTGAATCTCTTCAGCACTGTCTTTGGGTCAAATTTTGGAGTGTTAGCGGCAAGAATTGCCTGGAGCAAACCACCACTAATGTTTCCCCATGTTGAACCATTCTCAGCAATGTGGTGAGTAATTTCCTGGATTTCCTGGTCAACGAGAGTATTTTCTTCCCAACCTTCTGTTGCCTTTTCCGCACCCTGTTTGGAATTGTCAAAATAGTCGCCGATAGCGTCCTTGGTATTATTACCACTTCCGCCCTTCTTCTGCTGGTTGCCACCGCTACCACCACCATTTCCATTTCCGTTCTGGTTTCCACCACCACCATTACCTTGTCCATTCTGTCCTTGACCCTGACCCTGACCATTTCCGCTACCTTGGCCTTGTCCCTGTCCCTGTCCTTGTCCACCTTGACCTTGACCACTACCGGATTGTGGCTGCGACTGGGCGACTTCCATCAACATAGAGAAAACCTTTTCCAAGAACCAATGCTGTTCTTCGTCAAACTTGATTTTCGCTGTTTCTTGACGGAATTTTGCCTTGCTAGGAAATTCCTGGAGCATTTGAGTCACTTCGGGCTTATGGGTATTGAGAATAGAGCGCTGGTTATCAGCAAACGAAATGTAATCACTAGCCTTCTTGAAAATTTCAATGGGATAGCATTTACGAGTAGTAATGTGGTGAAGTGCGATACGCAAACATTCACTAAACATAATGTAAGCGAGAATAGAGCATTCTTCAATCTTGTTCAGCCAAATTGGGTTGTATTCCATATTGATAGCGGAACCAGTTCCACGGCAATTAAGACGGAGAGTTACCTCCGGGTCACGAACAGGCTTCAAATCGCACAAACCAAAATATGTGAGAATAGCCGGTTCAAACTGGAGCAACTTTACGGCTGATGTAATGAGTTGTTCACTCATTGAGTTACATTCATTCCATGCGACGTCATACGCCTGCTTGTCGGACTTGTAAAATTCCGCCAGTTCTTGTTTGGTTTTACCAATAATTTCATTGGTAGTTGGAGTAATAGAATTTGCCATAATTTGTACCTCTTATATAGCAGTGTTTATCAATCTAACGATAATTTAGTAAAATTGTTAATTGTTGTCAACCCAAGTTATGTAAAATAAAATTAACAAAAGAACGATTTAACTAATTCTACTTCGTCACTGCGAAGTTTTTGGAAGAAAAAAGGTGGTTTTCCCATTGAGAGAAAACCACCCTCAACCACCATAAAGAAATTAGTTAAATTCGTTCTGAATACGAACAATGGAAATGTAGAGAGCATTGAGAGCATTTACCTGTTCTCCGCTCTTTTCGTCCTTCACCTTGATGGTGCAAGATTTTCCAATGAGTTTAGTCCACTTCTGCTTGCGTTCACGAGCCGTAGCGACTGCGTTGGTGTAAACTTCTACCTGAATTTCTTTCTGCAGGTGAGTCAAGAAATAGTAGAAATTGTCAGCATACTTGTGAGCCAATTCCGTTGGATTATCAGGAGTTCCCATCTTGCCTTCCTGTTCGTGGAGATACTGGCAGACAGACTGACCCAACTGGACCGCTTCAATCTTGGATTTCTTACAAAGACCTTCTACCTTCTTTCCGAAATCCTTTTCAAAGTTCTTGGATTCCATTAGAGCCTTCGCATCCATACCGGTACCATGCTGAGCATAGTAGGTCTTGAATTTGGCTGCGATAGCCTGACCAACATAACCGGCACAAGATTCCTGGAGAATACCGAGACCCTTATTGCCATCAAACAATCCCTTTTCGGATGCCATATCAAGGAACGCAGCGAAATGAGTCCACGTACGGCGGGATGGAAGAATACCATCAAAGCTCTTGCTAGCAGTCTTACTAGCGGCGGCATTGGAATATGGGTCAAGGTCGCCGGAGTACTGGGAGATGTAGCCAGTTACAACGGAGTTCACACCAGATTCAGTTGCCCAATCAAGCCATTCCTGAACAGTTGGGGTAAAGTTATAGACCACGAAACGGTCCATCTTTGCCGGGTCAAATTCTTCAACATCATAGTTGCCATCGTCACCAGGGTTGATAGCACAAATGACGTGAGAGCCTGGAGCCAGCTTGAAATTCAAAATTCTGTGGTCAAGGCCAAGCTGCATCATAGCATTGGTGACGAGGGTAGTACCACGGTTGATTTCGTCAAGGAAGAGGGTGACGGGAAGTGGATTACCATTTTCGTCTTTCTTATACCAATATGGAGGGACGAACTCGGTTTCACCGGTTTCGGAATTGATGCGTGGCAGACCAATCAAGTCACCCACGTCGGAGATCTGGGATGCCTGGAATTCCACACAATCCTGATGCCATACATTCTTTGCGAGCCAACGAATGACTTCGGTCTTACCGATACCATGAGGGCCCTTGAGCATAATGGTGTGAGTGGAAGGAGTTGCTGCGAGTACTGATTTGAGAGTTGCAATATCCATAATTTATTTTTTTTCCTTTTTGTTTATGGTTAGTTGATATTAGTTAAAAATCACAAGTGAAATTTTAGATTTTGTTTTTCGTTTTGTCAATGGGTAATTTTGTAAAATGATTTTTACAAACTAACCATCACAATCCGGGTTGATAATATACTTTTCCTTGATTTCGTCAGGAGCGTCAATCAATTCAATCTTGATATTACCAATTTCGTTATTGCCCTGAAGACCTGCGATAACGATTTCCTTCATAGCATCGTATTCCTGGTCGGTGGCATTATCGGGCACACCAAATTCACGGGTTTCATTGGTGGCAGTGTTAGTAATCTTAAATTTCTTCATTTTTGTACCTCTTTGTTTGTTGTGAATGTTTTCAATTTTAGTTTTTAATTTTTGTTTTGTCAATGGTTCACTTTGTAAAAAGATTTTTACAATTTAATCGTCAAAATCTTCCTGCAGAGATTTGAGAGCCTTATTGGATGCGTGTTTCTTATATTCTACACACAGGTCCCCAATATGTTCAATGAGCATTTCATCGGTATAAGTCCACGCAGGGAAACAACCGTTAAAACAAAATTCTTTGGTAAAACCACCACGGGTCTTTAAATCTTCCACAGTTTCCAAACATGCGTAAACACATTCGTCAATTACAGAAATGATATAGCCTGCGTTATTCGTAAATGCTTCTTCATTCACATACGCACAAACGGCTTCATTCTTCATTCGCTCTGGGTCCTGTAGAATTTTCTTTCCTTCTTCGGGAACATACAATCCACAAATATCTACGATTTTATTAAATCGTTCTAGTCCTTCTGTAACCATTTAGTACCTCATTTTTGAGTTTTCGTAAACAATTATAGTTTATAAATTGAAGTTTGTCAATGGGTCATTTTGTAAAATTTTCTTTACAAATAGTGAGCCTTGATTTCTTTAACGATTTCTGCTGCGTCCTTCAAATCTTCCAATCCCTTTTTATCTTCAACGATTCGCTGAACAATTTCGTGGGAAATTTCTGCTACACTGATTTGCTTTTCATACGCAAAATCAATTAAACCTTCGTAATCTTCATATACGATTTTGTCTAATTCCGCATCTGTTCCCCTCCATTTCCAGGGAACTGGATCCTGGTTTTCGTTTAAACAAACATTGATTTTCTTGATTTTATCTTTGACTTCAAAAATGTAATCTCTTAACATTTGTTACCTCCAATGAAATTACCAATTAAAATTACGATTAGCACAACGAGCGAGAATTTCGTACATAAAATGTAAACGAGCTGTGTTGGTGTTTTCTTTGGCTGACCACACATAATTATCTGCATAATCACGATAAACAATTTTGCCATTCTTATAGAGCCACACACCATTGTAAACCTGTTCAATCTTGTATTCGCCCTTATTTGGTGTTACGATAATATCACCAGTTTTGGCATTTTCAAAATTTTCCGCAGTGAGTTCTGTAATTTTCATAGTTGTACCTCTCATTTACACTATATAATATAGTAAAATAAAAAGCAGTTGTCAATAAGACAACTGCTAATTTTATGTAAATTTTTGTTTACATTATTCAATTATACATTGTTCTTCCACATCACCGGATAGTAATTTTGCTATTTCTTCGTCAGTTAACCCTAGTGCTTTCAATTTTTCAATATCCCATTTCTTTTGTGTTTTTTCATTTAACCAGTTTAAGAAATTGGTTTCTTCTTTACTTTCGTTTTCTTTGGTTTTAACTTTTATTTCACCAAGTTTCTTGAATTTTCCGAAAGCTGATGTGTGATTCATTTGTTTCCATTCTTCTTTACCCATAGCATAAGGTTCCTTTTCTAAATCTCTAATTGGAAATTCTGCTAATGGTAGCGGATTTACAATTTGAGCTGCATAAACATCTGTAAAATCATTTGGATTACGATAACTAATACTTAAATCCGAAATAAAATTAGTTGTTGGGTCTGTATAATCAAGACTACCATATTCATCTACTTTAACAGTTGGACTTTCTTTGATAAAACCCATTATTTTATCTAATTGTTCTTTATTAACTAATCTATATCTTGGGAATTTAGTAGAACCCATATAAAGTAATTCTACTGCGTATGCGTTTTTGAGTTGATTAATTACTTTTACTTTATCGGTTTCAGCACGATAACTAACGAATCCATTTCTAGTGATACATAGTTCAGGATATTTCTTATTTAATTCTTTTGCTAATTTCAACCAAATACCACCGTGGCATGTAGCATCAGTTACTTCTAGAATTGAATTTGCTTTGCGTTTTTTACCACGAATTAAATAAAAGAAAGCTGATTGCCAATCTTCGTCAGTTAATCCATTATTATAGCAGTGAACATAATAGTGAAGCATTTCGTGGACTAATGTATTTCTAAATGAAGATAAAGTCCAGTCATCTTTTTTATTAATTCTAATACAAATTGGTTCAAATTTTTTATCTCTATAATTTACAGTAAATGCGAATTGCCCTTCAATACCACCACCAATAGATTTTATTTCAAATGGTATTTTAGCAAGTTTGTTTTCAAAATACTTTTGATTGAATTTATCAAATGCTTTCTCACAAAATTCTGTATCTATCTCAATGGTCTGGTAATCAGTTTCGTCAATAGTTACTTCTTGTTTGGTTTCAGGTTCTTCAGTTTCTTTCTTTTCTCTATGTTTGATTGGTGCTATAACCAAATTACCATTCTTAATATATTCATCTACTGTATTTTTAAGATTTGTAATTTTAGCTGTGGCACGGTCATCTAGTTTAAAATTCATAAGTATGAAAGATAACATATTTTTGACTTTCATAGAGTTCTTTTGGTTCTTTTTCCATGCGTTATATGCGTGGATTGCTTTCCAATAGTAGTCCATTTGTTGTGGTGTTAAATCATCTGCTAATTTTTCATTCAAAAATTGTTCAAATTTCATTAGAAACCTCTTAATCTATTTATAAATATAGTATGAATTTATACGAAGCCGCAGATATATTACATAAAAATGGGTTTTTAATGGAATCATCCATAAAGGGTGATTTCGCAAAAGGTGAAAAAGGCGGTGAACCCTATTTTGATTTGCCTAATGATTATGAATACTCAGATGCCAAACGAATTTTCATTGAAGCCAAATATGGTAAAAAGAATAATGATGAAAGTTTAATTGATATTTGGCATAATTATATAAAAGCAAGTGAAAAGAAACAGTTTGAAAAAACTTACGAGCAGTTTGAACAATATAAGGTATAATTATGACAAATTTCAGCGAAGAATTTAAAAAAGTGTTTGGTAATAGTTGTTCAATAGAAAACTATGATTGGACTAAACCAAGATTTTTTGACTCACTTAACAATGATTGTTATGGTGCAGAGGCAGCTTTAATGGCAAGTCTTACATCTGAAGCATATCGGAAAATACCGGAATATCTGTTTATTATTTTGTTAAAGAACACGATACAAAGTTTGACCCAGTTTATGGAGAAGACCAATTAGAAAATGTAAAGAGAAGATTTGCTTTACAGGTCTATGCTGAAAACATTCCACAATTACAGAAACAATACGAACTACAAGGAATGGTGTATACTGAGATTGTGGAAGTTCAATGTACAATTCAACACTTTGCTGAAGCAAGTAGATACGATTGGAAAACAGAAAATCCAAATGCGTATGAAAGTATTGTTCCTAAAATTGGTGATTTGATGTATTTTAAGTATTCCGACCTTTATTACGAAGTATTGAATGTAAAAGACTTCGCAGAAGGCACAACATTCCTATCCACACCAATTACATACAAGTTTAGTTTGAGAGTTTGGAGAAATTCTCACGAAAATGTGGATGAAATGAATGTAAATGATGATAATATGGAACATTTACGCAGTTATGTTGAATTGGGTGAAACATTTAATGTAGATTACGATATGGGTAAACACGATGCTGCACACGAATTAAATCCTGATGCTGCTAATGTAGAAGTTCACCCTGAGTATTCACCAACACCAACAAGTGTTGTTAAGGCTAGTGGTGATAAACTTGCTATCAATGATAATTTGAAAGAAAAAGAACAAGACCAGGCAATATATCACCCTGAAACTGATGAAAACAAAAAAGAGTATTACAGAATAGACCCTTTTGATGGGTGGTAATATAAATAATAAACAAAATAATGTGAGGTGATTATATGATTCAAAAGAAATGTAAAATTTGCGGTGAATGGTTTGATAGCAAGAAGATTGCGATGCATTATTGGAACATTCACAAAAAGAAATATAGCGAATATAAAACTGATGAAGAAACCCGAGAAATAGAAGGAGAAGAAAATGAGAAGAGTACCACCAAGAAAACCACAACCAAAGCCAGTTCCACCAACACAGGAACCCAAGAAGTAGTAATTCAGTCAACTCCGATTGAAACAGAAACAGTACAAGAAGGTACTGTTCAAGTTCCTACAGTGGAACCTATTAAAGAAGCAGAAATGTGGAAAGAAACAGCCCATTTGTTTGATGATATTCCACAAAATAATGAAGCTTCCAATGAATTACGCAGAGTATATAATCCAGGTGGAAGCGAAACAGTGAATGAATGGTGTAATTAATGAAAATACTGACTCCAACAGGATATCAGCCTTATTATAAGATACAAAAGAAAACCGCTGATTGTATAAAGATTGTTTTTACCGATGGCACATCTATTACTTGTAGTACAGACCACCGATTTGCTTGCTATGACTATAAAATTTTAGACAATAAAGAATATGAAATAGTAGCAGAAAAATTAAGAAAAGGTGATACACTAGAATATGGTAGAAGACTAGGTCCTAAAACAGTTGATAATATAATTCCATTGGGTGTACAAACAGTTTATACACCCGTTATGGTTCAAAATGGTAATAAGTATATAGCAAATGGTGTAGTTAATTATAACTGCTCATTTGAAGGTTCATCTCCAACACTTGTTGATGGTGAAATCTTGAAAACATATTTACCTTCCGACCCCGTGACGATTAAATACAACTATGCTATGAACATTTATGAAGAACCTCAACCAGGTGTTGTATATGTTATGGGTGTAGATAGTTCAACTGGTGTAGGTCAGGACTATTGTGCGTTCCAAGTATTAAAAATCGTTAATCGTGATTTGTATGAACAAGTTTGTGTGTTCAAACACAATAAAATCAAGCCAGTAGACTATGCTCAAATCATAGCAAAAACAAGTGAAGCCTATAATAATGCTATGATGATTGTTGAAAACAACGATTGCGGTAGATATGTTACAGATGAATTATGGTATAACATTGGTTGTCCTAATGTAATGAATACAGATGGTAAGGGAATTGGAACCCGTGCTACTCCTGCAAGTAAATTAGACGCTTGCATGGCATTAAAGAAGGTCGCTGATGCTCATAAACTAATTCTACACGATGCTGAAACCATTTATCAATTATCTCGTTTTGAACAAATTAGTCCAAACCATTTTAGAGGTGCTAAAGGTTGCCACGATGACCTTGTTTCCGGTTTATATTGGGCAGTGTATTGTTTATCACTACCACAATTTGATTTGGATGCTATACAAGTTTCATCACCAACCACAGTTGTAGATGATTACGCACCACCTCCATGCTTGTTTGACGAATCAAACGATAATACAGATTTTTGGAAGAGTTTTAATTAAATATGTTATTTGCTAGTCACATAATCCCACGATTAGGGCAAAGTGCTGAAAATAAAGAATGGTATGTAAATGCCATTTGGAAATCGCTCAATGAATATATGCAGGATATTGAGACTGCTATGAACATTCCACAATTCGTGATTGCCGGTATTACAACAGTTCCTGGAACACCACCTGTTCCAGTACCAATTACTGCTCCTGTGGGTCAAGTATCTAACAAACATATTAGATTAACATACCCAGAAGTCAAAGCGGCTATGTGGTGTGGTGATGGTTCACAAACATTTCCTAATTTGTTCAAACTATTTGCGTCTAAACTAATGTTGAACTTTACCAATGTGTATTCTACAACAATAGTTGGTGGATTAACTGGTTTTACATTTGATGCTGTGACCCCATTCACTACAATGGGTACTGCATTTATGACAGAAATTATGGCTATTGGAGCCGCTGGAAATATGAACCCAGCATTATTTCACAATACATTGGATAGATATTTAAATCTCGCATTTAAATCTATTATTCCTGTGACTATGCCATTCGTCGGTGGTGGTATGATACCAACTGGAGCATTTACTGGCACAGTTACAATAGCATTTCAACAGGTCGCATTAGCATGATAGCACAAACATATAATAATTATTGGAAAATGGATTTGAAAGAACTACCTACAATGGGTAAGTTATATCCTGAAGATACAATAATTAAAATTCGTCCTTTGAATGTTCAAGAAATCAAATACTTATCTACTATTAGTGAAGAAAATGCTACTGATATTGTAAATGAAATCCTTGAAAAATGTTTGTTGTTAGATAAAATCAAATTTGAAGATATTTACTTGGGTGATAGAGAATACTTTGCTTTTTGGGTTCGCATTAACTCATTCACAAAGAACAATGGTTATGATATTACCATTAAAGAATGTGAAAGATGCCACAATTCCTATAACACAAACATTAAACTAACAGACTTTGAAGAAAAATATATCACTGAAGACGAACAAGCAATAGATTTACCTGATGCGGGTATTACATTGAAGTTAAAATACCCAACAATTCGTGATTTGAAAATCAAATGTGAAGATAAAGAAATAGAAAATATCATAAGGCATTTGAATATAGATAATCCTGATGTAGTTATCCTAGAACAATTCGTAAAGAATTTGAGTGCTTTGGATTTTAACATTCTCCAAACCACAATAAACAAGATGGCTATTGGTTTTAGCCACGATATAACCATATATTGCCCAATGTGCGGTCATCCCCACACATATAACATTGAATATAGTGATTTAGGTCTATTAGGTTCTGTGAACTTGTTTGAAATTCTTGATTTAACATTACGATTAGCCAAGACAATGAATTATCAGATACAAGATAACATGCCTTGGATGGAAGTAGAAATCCTACAAGAAGCTGCTAATAAGATTGCCGAAGAAGAAAGAAAACAACTTGAGAAGGATAATGGCAAAATCACTATGAATCGTTCAATGATTTAATACTACAGTTCCCAAAAACAATAAATTTTATCGCAGTTGTAGTATTTTAACTATATTTAACATAAATGAAAACAAATTAATAGTCTTTTAAACTTAATCCACTAAACTTATAGCAAGGAGGCTACGAATAAGGAATTAATTTATGGCAAAACAAGATGAAGATAAAAAGTATTATGTAGATAACGCAAGATTAAGACAAGTTATCATTGAATATAACCGTATGAACCCTGATGACAAGCGGTGATTGGTGTCCTTCATATCTACAACGATTGGAGAACAAGTATCTTAAGGGCAAGATGCCAGAAGAGAAATACAACACTGCCAAACAGTTCATTATTAACAAAGCAAAATCAATTAATGAACTCCAGGAAACATACTCAAAGATGACCGCTGAAGAGAAACGAGCATATAGGCAGAAATTGGATATTCTCAAAAATGAAATGTGCGAGTATTTCTTAAAGATTATTAACGGTCGTATAAATTCATTTAGACTTCGTTCAAATGGCTCATTAAAGAACCACGAAGATATTAACGATATTGTTCAGGACGCATTTATCGCTGTTATGACTTATATTAACAGATACAACGATGAATTGGCTACTTCTGCTTTCGCTTATGTTACTCAGTTAGCGACCAATAGTATCTTATTCTCATTGAATGAAATTAAGGAACGAGAACAGAAAATGGTTACTGGTCTTGATTTCTACGATAACTTGAACACTATTGATGACCCTCATAGTATGGATGGTATTAACAAGTTTGTGGAGTAATTATGTTTTTACCAAATGGCTTAAAATGTGATGGTTATTCTTCGGTTGAGTATTTGTATGAACATTTACCTGAAACGGCAAGAGAATTTTTAGAACCAATGAAAGATAATAATGGAAAAACTAGATTATATCCTTGTTATTTGAAACGATTACCAATAGAAGAATTTAATATACACGAAGGTTTCGTTGTTAGAATTATGGGTAGAAATGGAACCCCAATTTTTCCAATAGTATCTAAATCTGGTGATACAAAATGGTATTCTGCCGTTACATTAAATGTTCCTATTGATTTTGATTTAAATAGTTTATACGAACACAAGGAGTAATATGAAAGAAACCGAAATAGAAGTTACATTACTTGATATTAAGAATTTGTATGAATACTTTTTCACAATGTATCGTCAACCAGGTCTTTCGTATGATTGGTCTTTGATTACTTGTAAGAATATAAAGTATTTGGAAACACCATACAACCAGATTAGTAAGGGTGTGTATAATGAAGAAAATGACCCTAAATTCTTTGAGTTTAGAGATAAATACGAGAAACTTGTAAAGAAGTACGCAGATCGTGATGACCAAGGTAGTATCGTTTATGAAAACGAACAACCACGCATTACAGAACTAATGGTAGAATTTCAAAAGGCCAAAGACGAACTAGAAAAAGAATATAAAGACTTGTTAGATAAACTAAACAATAAGAATATAATTAACGATAAATTCTTAAATCAAAAAGTCAAAATAAAAATTATGATACCTAACAATGATGCTTATCCCGACGCGGTGCCACCATTTGTTATTGATATTTTGACTAGATAAAATAAAAGAGGGTGATTAACCCTCTTTTTTATTTAATAATAATAATACTCGTAATAATAATCTCCATCTTTATATTCCCAGATCATAGTAAATATAGTATTTCTTATATCTAAATTCGTATATGATTTTTTCGTTGAAAAATCATTTATATCTGGAACTATAATTAAATCTCTAGTTTGTCCAGTATATTGTTCAGGATAATAATACTCTAAACACACTGGATAATCATCTTTTTTACATAACCCAGCAGGAAACATATATACAGTATCTTTCTTTAAATATATTGGATTTCTAAATTCTATTTCAAATAGACGATTTTCTGTGGTTATTGTTCCTTCTTTATTACCTAAATTATAATATGTAGATGATACTTGCTCTCTATTATTACTACCATCAGATATAACAGAAGTAAAATCACTATTATATACTGTAGATAATAAATTATATAAATTGTCTGAATAGTTATCATAAGGAAAATAAAATCTATATCTACCAATATAACAATTTCTTTTTGGTTTAACAGATTTGTAAATTAATGCTAATTTATCTGTACCAACATTAACATTATTATACTGGACATTCATTTTATTTTTTAAATACTGTGATAAAATTTCAGTATCAAATGCTGGTATAGAATAATCAGGAACTAAGTCACTCAAATCAAATACAAACAATTTATTTGTAAAACCATTAACTACAGTACCATTATTGTTTTTAGCACCAACAAATACTTTCCCTGCTGGTAATTGTCCTTGCCCACCTGGTGTATTTAAAATCTTATTCGCCATATTCTCTCCTTACACGAATACTTTAGTATTACCGATTTGGTGAGGTGCTCCACAAATACAACAGTTAGTCAAATTACATACAGGAGTTTTAGCTGGGTTAGGACCGAGAGTAATCATACCGGCTTGTGATTGAACATCCACATTACCCATAGCACTAACATTGATACTTTGTAAAGCATTTATGGTACATTCTTTCATAGCACTCAACTGCATATTACCATTACATTGAATGTTTACATCACCACTAATACTTACATTCAATGGAGCTGGACCAGCACTATAAACACTTGTTCCAATATCAATACTTCCGTCTGGATTAACTCTCATGACTGCACCAGTATGGTGGGTGAAAGCGATTTCACCTGTTTTACGATTCATAACAAGATAATCGGATTGGTCTGTTTGGAACAATACCATCGTGTGTGGATAGTCTTCAGTTCTCAACTGCCAGTCTTTGAAGTTGTATTTCATATCACTATAAGAAGCGTTGAAAGCAACACTATCATAGATTGGCTTTGAGTCATCACCATTATCAAAATAACCACGAACTACTGTGTTTAGTTCTGGGATAACGAAATTACCCTTTGTGGAAGCAAGAGATGGAATATCAGGAATAGCCCAAGGAATGTTAGTTGTGGCTAAATCGTCATAATAACCATAAATCTTGATTTGGCAACGACCGAGTTTATCTGGGTCATTGTTGTTTACAACAATACCAGTCCAATGAGTATTCTCAGGAACTTCTTTCTTTGGTATAATTTGGTCAGTAGCAATAGATTCTGTATTGCCACCCATTAACTGTCTAAATTGTTCTATATCATTCATTATTTTTCTTCCTCCAATAGACCCTTACCAAATGTACCATCAGTAACACATTTGACTTCCAATGTATATGATTGGAAAGCCTTGAAATGGTGAGTAATACCTGCTACGATATAGTTACCACTATGGATTTTATCTACTGTATCAGCATTAGAAAAATCTATATTTACTTTATCACCAAGAGCGGGTCGGCATTGTGCTGTTTGATATTCTTTTGGCATACGATGAACATCTACAGTCATATTTATAAAATTTTGGAAGAAACTTCGTCTAATCATTTCATTATGAACTGGTGCCACATCGTAATGGTCATGAAATTCTTTGAAATACATTCCTGCATCAATGTTTCTAGTTAATCTATCCATTTGCGAAGCCGCCTTATTACTACGGCTTGCGATATATGGGTCATCTTGTTGGTATACTGCTTCTCTAAACTTACCCAATGTTTTCTTATCTGCTAATTGAGCATCTGCAATACCCATAGGGTCTAAATTACCTTGTGCTAAAAGGTCTTTTAGCAATTCGTAAATATCAATATCTTTTGGTGTAATATCCAAATCGTATAATGATAATGCGTTATATGGTGTGTAATAGTTAGCACGAACCTTATAACCACCCTGGTTTAAGATTGGACCAGCAGCATGTAGAAATTCTACTGAAGTGAATGGAAATTCCATATCTTCTTTCTCAGTAGCATCACCCCTTAAATTGTCAATATAGTTCTTAACATTGGTGAACATACAAAGTTTCTTTTGACCTGCCATAGTCTTAACACTGGTGTAAACAGAACCACCATTTACATCTGTGTAAATGACTGGAGCATCGTCGGTATCTATCCAGGCGTGTTCTATAATTTTATCTACGAATTGTGCTCTGGTATTACGGCAGTTTAACCATAACCCTTTATCACTTGGTGAAATCTTAATAGATAACTTCAAACTTGTATCGTCTAACACTTCTTGAATGGCTTCATCACTTCTCTTTGTATTAGACATCAAAACAGATTCAACAGTAGTCTTTGGATATGTGGCTACTTCATTGAGATATGTTTGAGCATCATAAATGCCGATAATTACATATTGGTAGTTAATCCCATCAGGAACACAAGAAATGTTTTGAACTGCGAATACACTATCAATGTATGGTTTTGGGTCTTCGCCTTCATTTGCTACATTTGGTGTAACAATGAAATAAATTTTATCCCCATTCTTGATATTATATGCAGCGAAATATGAACCTTGGTCTTCAACTTCAATACGAATAGTTGGCAACAAACTAAAAATGTTTTCAGTAATCGCAATTTCTTTAATGCCTTGTGAAGATAGTATCTTACCATCTTTAGGGTCATTTAGACGAATGATATAAGATTCATAGCTGTTATCATAGGTTTTGGTATTACCAAGCTGGGTACTGTTATTTGAAATAGTCATTTAATTACCCGCTCTTAATGTGAATGTTATACCGCTATTACCTGTGGTCCAGCCGTTTACTTTGAAATGGTTTTTGATTATTTCGTAGGATTGTTTCAAATCTTTTGGTGTAGCGAACCCTGCGAAATACTTATCATTGATAGCAAATAAGAAGTTTGCTTTCTGTAATTTAAGATAGGCATACAAATGAGCAGCAGCCACAATGTTTAACAAATCTTGTTTTTCATTGAACAATGCGGTCATGGCTTCTGCCAAACTATTACTTTCTTGATTGTTATTCTGTAATAACAACATAGTCTTTCTAATCTGTTGTGGATTATCAATTAGTTTGGTTTGTAAGTCTTCAGCACATTCCATAGTCAAATCTGGGAAATCAGGATTAGTTCCAAACAAATTATAAATGGAGAACATAATAGATTTGTTCATTTGTTTAAAATGTTTAGGACCGCCAATAGCTGAATGAGTGCCCTTAACCTCTATCTTATTACCTTCGTCATCTACAAGGTCACCACTCTTATCTGAGAAATTTATGTTATTAAAACAAGAAACGAGTAAGAACTCACCTTTTCCGATAGCTGGTTGGTGTGTTGTGACTTCCAAACAATGTTCAACATATTCGGGTTTCAAATAAGAATCTAGTTTGGCATTTTTCAAGAAATTAACAATCTTTAATGGACCGAAATCCTGGAACACGAACTTATTTTGTTTGAGTTGTTCAAACAAATCTTCAGGTTTCGCAATCAAATCTGTTTGAAGGATTTGATAATGTTTCTTACCCAATTCGGGGTGTTTACCACTCTTTTTATCAGTCCAAAAATCTTTTATATACTTGCCAAGAACGGAAGTGTTTACCAATTTACCTGGGTCAACATTTCCTAAACTCTTGAAATTACCATTATTATCTTTTGTATAGATTTCGGGCATACATTATTTATAGAATGAATTTGAACGCTGGTTCCAATAATCAAAGTTCATTACACCATATTTACCCTTGGCACCGCAATCCATATAATCCACACGCAAACAATGACCCTTAGCGATGTATTTTGATTTATACAAGGTCTGCATAGAATTACCACTCTTGTTCATTCTAAATCCTTTCATTTTCAATCCCTTGTATGGGTTGTTGTTAATGATATAGAATGTGTACAAGTGTGTATCACTACCGTATTGGTTAGACATTGGAATAAATGTATTTTGGTTTTGGGCATACCAGTCAACCAAGTTTTTCATATTGAAATTGGTTAATGTTTCGTATGTGTATGTGATACCAGTTCCCTTACCAGTTCCTTTTCCCTTGCCCTTACCCTTACTAGAATTAATACCTTTACCCTTCCCTTTACCCTTGGCTAATGAACCATTAGCATATCTAAATGTTAGACCACTTGTAGGAAGGACGAATGTGTATTGTTTAAAGTTAATCATATTTCTTAACGCATCGTAAGAAACATCTTTATTACCCTTAATAATGTTATCGTTAATCAAACCTTTAACATTAGAGAAATTCATCTTATACAAGTCATTAGAACTTCTGTGTAATGGAATAAAGATACCAGTTGGTGTATAAACAGAATGGTGTAAATTGTATTGGTTTACACTCTCGTATAATTCTTTGTTAATGAATACAGAATCGTCTTCAGGATTTGTTCCACTAATGAAATGGTAAGTATATGTTTGAGAAATTGGGTCTGAACCACGAACTGCAAACATAGAAGGAATGTTTACAACATTAGTAGCTGAATAGTGTGGGTTTTCATCAAATGCTCCATTGTGAACTAATTGTAATGTGTTCTTTTCAATAGAGAACAAATTACTTCTTCTAGTGTTATCACTATACAATGTGGATTTAGAAGCAAATTCTGCTGGTGAATGACCTATGATATTGTTATCAGTATGTTGTGTACCATTACCAACAACAACAATTCTATTCAAACCATAATCACCTTCGTCAGCAGTTAATGAATCCCATTGAGCTGAAATAGCGGAATCTGTATATGTGCTATCTTGTGTATGTTTGAAATACAATTTATGGATTTCTGTAATAGCAGAAACTTCGCCTGAAAGTGTTGGGTCAGTACTATATGTGAACTCATTATTATAGTAAGAAGAAAATGATGAATTTTCCAAATCACTATATTTGCCTTTCAATCCAAATACAGTAGATACTTTCAAACCATTAATAGCACTAATAGCATCCAAATTATCGTTAGCATTATATGAACCAAATACAACAGAGAAGTTTCTGTTTGGTTGTTTGGTTTCGTCACCATAGTAATAGTAATCATACTGGTTCAATTCCTTAGAATAACCAATCTGGTATCTATCAGAATAGAAATACTCATTATTTGGAATTTTATTAACTGTTAATCCATCAAAACCAATCAATGCTTGGTTTTCAATATCTTGGGCACTGAACTCATAAGAATGTTTCAAATCTACATTTACAGTATCATTGATATAATCGTAGTCAGAATGTTCACCACCATAATATCTCTTGAATGTTCCTTTAATAGTCTTGATAGTATCAAAATCAAGAACTTCACTCTTTGTATATGGAACATAGGTAGTATTGTTGTTCTTACCAATGAATGTTATGTTATTACCAATGAAAGGAACATCAAGTCTACTGTTTAATCCTGTTACACCAATGAGAGTATTGTTGTTTAATGTGATACTGGTTTGACCGATACTATCACCATCCGCATAAGTTCTAGCATTATTTGAAATAGTAGAATTGTATGTGTTAATCAAAGTTAAATCGTTAAAACCATGACCGATATTGTTATAATCGGAATCCATTACAAGAATTTCGTTGGTTTCCCCCTGGATTTTATTATAGTCGGAATACAATGTTGTAATGTATTCTGCTGGTAAATACAAATCAGGAATTTGGTTTCCACGGCAATCATTTTCAAAGATATGGTAAGCACCATCACCATAATATGATTGGTTAGAATCAAATCTAAAATATGATTTAGCAGCCGAAACATCTGCGTAATTGAAAGTTATGTTCTTTCTCTTTAACTTATCTTGTAAACAATGTTTGTTTTCTTCGTCAACATCTTCAGGGAAAATATCTGCTTGGATATTATCATTACCATCATCCTGGTTAATAGCAAGGTATCTTTGTTCAGGATGGAATTGTAAAGTCAATGAGTTAATTTGAAAATCATCGTCATCATTCTTTACATTCAAGAATTGTGTATGTGGTAAAGAAATATAGTTTGGATTTTTCAAACCAACATAAACTCTTGGTGTTGTATTCCAAGGGTTGTTAATCTTTTCTGTTTTATCGTATAATGTAATGTTTCCAGGGAAGAACTTGGTACCAGCTGGACCCTGACGAATGTATGAAACATCGTCTGTATAATCTACATTCTTTTCATCTGGTGTTAATGTAAAGTTATCTTCAAAATCAAGAAGATTAATGTTCTGTAATTTTTCGTTTTCAGTTAATGAATCAAATGATTCATCAATAAGAATTTTGTAATCACCATCTTCAGTTATATCGGATAATGAAAGCTGGAAGATAATCTTTAATGGATTAAATGGTTCTTCTTCAGTTATGTCATTTATATCCAATTTAACGAAACCTGCTAAAAAGATTTTCTTTCTATCTTTAACAGTTCTATTATCTTCACTTAAATCTTCACCAAACAATAAAAGATAATTTAATTGTTTTGGTAGTGTTTTAAACATACCCTTGTTAATAGGTATTTCGTATGTTCCAAACTGACCAATGAATGCCTGACTACCAGACTCTTTTTCATCAATGATAGAGCCTTCTAATGAAGGAATGTATGTTAAATCAAATAAAGCATCACGAATTTCGGTTTCTTCGTCAATTACTTTATATTCATCCAATACGAGAAATTCTCTATCCAAATGATTTATTAGTAAATCTACTTCTTCAACTTCATCTGGTAATACATCAGAATAAAAAGCATAGCCTTTTAATGCGAATTTGATACCGTCTTTCGCATGAATAATTTTATCTTTACATTTATTTGTCAGTACTAATTCTTTCACCATACACTATTTATTACCACTAATAATAGTAGCCGATATCAGCACTTAATCTATCACATGCTGATGAACAATCATTGTAGTGTGCGTAATCCCATTTCTTTAATGAATCCCATTTATCTATTGTAGAAGATGCAGGTAATGTACCCCAGTTATCGTCAGTCAATAGATATTGAGTATTGTCTGGGTTTTGATTTGGTTTGAATACATAGTACTGTATATTTGCACTATAACTATCAATCTTTACAGTCTCAATAGACTTGGTGTTGTTATCACTATCAATTAGTGTAATACCACTGAATGGTTTTGCTTGTTTATCAGTAGCAGGATAGTATGGTTTTCTCAATAAGAATTGCTTTGTGCAGTATGGATAAATTAGTGTAGATTCTGTAATCTTGTTACTTTTACCATTTTCTACAGGAAGATAATAAGACCATACAATCTTTGCTGGTAATCTTCTGTTGGCATGTCCGATAGTATCAGGCTGGTAAGAAATACCAATCAATGAATTGTTTGTGTAAGTGTCAATATCTGTAATAATCTTAATAGCAGCATTATTATTTGGTTTATCTGTATTCAAATAACCTGATGTTTGAATATTTCCATTGAGAATGCTCTTTGGATCTGTGAATGTTTCAAATCGTGCCACAGGCATACTATCAATCTTTCTTTGTATTTCCTGGGTGTAGGAATCAACAGTTTCCTGCATCATATCTACTGCGTCATTACCATTAATCTTGTTATAAACTCTGTTAAATGGAATTTCGTATGTAGCACCATCAACATAAGCGGTGATACCCTTGTAACCATAACGAGCAGAATTACTTGGAACTTTATAATCGGAAATAGTTATATAACCTTGTTTGTTTACAGTAAAGATATTGTGTCTGTAATGGGTATCATTATAAGCAGTAGAACCTGTACTACTAATACTACCCATAATCTTGTGCCAAGCGGCTTGATTGGTATTCCAATCAGCACCATAGTTTGTTGTTAATCCCTTAACATATTCACGATTTAATCTACCATCACCAACAACTAGAATTTCGTTAGGGTCAGTTGTATTTTGGTTATAGAAACCAAGCAAAATTTTGTCGGAATTACCACCATCCTGGATTAGACCTTCACCAATACCGATTACATTACCACCATTTACATTGTTGTAATAACCAAATGTATTACCAATGAATGTTAATGAACCGTGTTGTTCGTGGAAATCATACAAACCACTGTTAGAGTTAATGAATGTAGTGTTAGGAACATTGTGTGTATCATTACTAACCATTCTACCTTTAATGTAGTTAAAGTTAGAACCAATCAATGTTTGGTTGCGTAAGAAACATCCTTTCTTACCCTTAATTTCTATACTACCATCCTGGTGTGTGACCTGATATGTAGATGGTAGTGGGTGGAAAGTGTTGTAATCAGAGTTATACATTGAAATGTTATTAGCAGATGCGTAAACATAGTTTTCCGAACCGGCTTTAATTGTGTTGTGGTTAGAGTTAATAAAATTGAAAGAATCAGCAGCTGAAGAATTTATGTTGTTATAATCGGAATGGATAAAATTACAGTTGTGAACATTTCTTGATAATTTGTTACTTTGGGCGTAAATAAATGAGTTGCCATAGGTACCCACAGAAGTATGGAATATATTATTAGCACCAAGTATTTCAAAGTTTAAGCGCTGTCTATAACCACCAGTGATTTCGGAAATACCAAAATAACCGGCTTGATTACCACTAGCATAATTGATTGTTAATCTATCACCATTCCAAGTCTTCACAGTACCAGTAGTGGTTTGTGATAACATAATTTGTGGAACATTCTTATCAAAGTCATAATTGGCTTCGGTCATAATGTTCAACTTAGCGATAGAATCAACTGTTTGTAAACCGTTGGATATAATTATATCATTGTCAGTTCCGATTTCTTTCATTTTTTATCCCTTATTATGCTTCCCATCATTAGTTAAATGTATTCCATATAAAAATCTTTTTGGGTTTTTTGGTTCTAAATCTTTGTTTGTAATGTATTTTAATTTTGTTAACTGTAATGGGGTATAATCCATCCATACATGCATTTCAAAGTTCATAGCAACTACACTTGGTTGGTTATACAACACCTGTAATTTCTCATTATCTTTTGGGAAATAAACTATTGCGAATACCGCATAATTTTGTGGTTGTAAAATTGGTAAATTTTGTTCTATATCTAATGGTTTGTATGGTAAACCAACAATAGCAAAACCATCAAAATTAATATCGGTTGTTCTGTTAATAGATAATGAATTTGTTCTAAGTGTTAAATCATAAGACATGTATTTTCTTATTTGTGTTTCTTCAGTTTCTTCATCAATAATTTCTTCTTTATTACCATAAGCAATTTGAATTGGTAATAGATTATTTGGGTCGCTCAAAGCATTATTGTAATCGTGAACACTATTTGGTAAATATACATTACCCTCTTGGGTATAGGAAATGTTACGATATATTAAAGTTGTATAGTTTTGTAATTGTCTTAAAGAAATGTTCTTTAACAACAAATGGTCATCTGTATCTAAATCAAAAGCATTTTTGATGGATTTGTTTTTATCAGAGAATAAGACTGCGCCAACCTTTGCGAATTTGATACCATTAGATTGTTTAACAAATAATGATTTACCTTCGTTTGTTATAACGCATACTACATCTTTATAAAATACATTATTATCCATACTACTATTTATGTGTCAATTTTAGTGCTGGTGAATGAACGTGCATAATCAGTACCGTGTTGAATTTTGAATTTCATAGTTACATAAACATTCATATAACCAGATTCAATTAAACCAAAATTAAAGAATTTTTGAATCATATTATATCCATGAGTACCATTTGTAGCATCAGTTAGATATAAGAAGAATGAACCAGCATTTAAAATTGGGGTCAACCCTTCTCTACTCAAATTATATGTTGTAGTTGTTGGTATTTCAAAATCTAATTCTTCTTCAGTTGCTTTTTCTGTTTTCTCTGCTTCTACTGTAAAGATTATTTCTTCAAATTTGGATTTCAAGAACTTACCAATTACATTATAAACCATTGGTGGGCATTTAACATCTGATTTAATTAATGGTCTATAATTCAAACAGAATAAGTCGGCTGTACCAGTTGTGTTATCCAAGGTACATAATCTCTTAATGTTTTCCAATTCTTTCAAATGATTTTCGTCAAATTGCCAAGTGAATGTGTATTCTAGTTCTGGTGCGGTATCTTCTATCACATCCATATCATAAACTAGATTTACATCAATATCTCTTGTAATTGTGTATTTGACTAAGTTCAAAATCTTTGTAATAGGCTTAATGGATTTAATTAAGTCTATAAACATATCAATGTTTTCACAGAATGTTCTAAATGTATTATTACGAGCATCAAGTTCCAAATCAAAACGAGAGGTCATAAAATAATCTTCGTATGAGTATAATCTATCCTCTTCAATAAAGTTAGGGTCTTTTTCTATTTCAATATCTCTACGAACCCATACATTTATAATTTGGCATGCGAAACCAAACATTCTAATAGCCATAGTAATACCAGTGTTAGTACCCTTATATCGGTTATATGCTGGTAATTCTTCCAAAACATATTTGATAATATCAAAGGTTTCTTTCATATCTCTTGTGGTGAAACCCATACCATCAAATATCAAGTTCACATTCTGTAATGAATCAACATCAAAATCAAATTCATTTCCGAACTGTTTAGCATAGTGATAAACTAATGAATCTTCCAATCTAGCAATATCATTGAAATTGCCAATTCTAGCAATCTTTTCTAGGGCTGAAATGTTCTTTTTACTTTCCATTCCCTGGTACATTGTGTTAATGTACAACTGGAAAAATTCCATAAAGTCTGCGAACTCAGTACCGTGTAGATACTTAGGAATATAAGGAGTGATATGGTATTTTCTACCTTCATCACCAAATACCCAAGGACCACATATAGCTGTGTTATATGTTTTCTCTTTAATGAGTTCATCAATTTCAGGGAAACCTGTTTCAACCCAGGCTTCAACTTCTACATTACCACTTTCTGTAAGGTGAGTGATAATAAATTCACGAACACCTGTTAATGGTTCTTTTCTGTTATCACCAGCTTCGTAAGAACCTTTATCAATTACACCAATGGAAATTTCTGTTAGTTTAGCAACATTTTCATATTCCCATAGAATATCGTTTGGGTCATAAACATCAGTAATAATCTTACCTTCAATTCCATTTTCCAAATAGTAGTTTTGTGGTTCTACATCTTTGAACAAAATATCTACTGGAACTAAATTATTTAAATCGTCTGTGCCCAATGTATTGAATGGTCTAGTAATATGATAAATTGAATAGTTTCCTGCTAAATCCCAAACAATTAAATTTAATTTAGCCTTGGCAAATTTGTATCTAACAACTTGTTTGCCTTCTTTGGTATATTCAATTTTTTGTTTTTCGCTTGTATTGATTATGTCAGTTAGAAGTTCATTATCTTCATAAATGATTTTACCATCTTGCTTCTTTTCTATTGCCCATTGTTCATTAAGCTGAAACTCTACTCTATACTGACCATCCTTAGTAGCATTGAAGGACATGTGTTCTACCCAGTCTTTTTGGATAGATTTCTTCATTGTTCTATCATAGTAATAGATTATATTATCGGTTTCTGTTTGTTTGCCCCAATCAATTTCTTCATCACCAATATACAATGCTACTTGTTTATAGTCCAAACCAATTTCATCTTTGAACACTAACGCAATAGTTCTAGTGCCCTTAGAAAATCTATATTTAGTCTTTTTCTCACCTTGTGCACCTTTCAATAATTTTCTACCATCAAGTTTTGATTCCAATGTTAAGTATTCGGTACCATAGTCTGTGACGAATTCAGGTGGAATAGGGTCAATAGTAACATTTTGTACAGAATTGGTGATACGAATAAATTTACTATCACCAGGGCTTAAATAACGGGTTTGGTTATATGGATGGTCATTATCCCATTCATCTGTAACTTCATTTGGTCCTGTGCCAGGACCATCTGGTGGTTCTTTCTTTGTAACTTCATACTCAAATACAGGATGATTAGGGTCCCAGGTAGAACTATCGTATTGTCTTAACTCACTAGCATCACCACAAAAATACCAAGTTTCATTACCAAACTGACCTTCTTGCTGCATATCTGGTTTTTCAAATATGGTATTTGGATTATCACTGTTGTTGTATTCCCAACGATAATCCCAGGTAGCATCTTGGCGTCTAACATTAGAATTAATTATGGTTTCACTATGTTTTAACATTATTCTTCCCACATACTGAGATTTTCAAAACTTCTTCTATCCAATGTAGTAAACTTAATAACAGGCCAATCTTTTTCACATTGTTTAGCATAGTTAGAAACAATGAAAATATGTTTGATAATTGGATTTTTAACTGTTATAACTTCTTCTCGTTTACTATTGTTTGTAATATGTTTCATCAATTCAGGTTTATATTTAACCAACTTAGCACATAGATTTTGGCTCAATGCTTTTGTTGCTTTCTGTAAATCTGCCTGGTTACAAGAATCTATAAATCCATACAAATCTGGTGTGAGTAATACCTTATTCTTGAAGGTTTCCCAATCGGATTCAATCATAGCCTTTGTATCACCCAACAAAGATACATTCTTTTCTTCATACCAGTTGTTTAAGTTCATGTGATTCCAAAGATATTTTGCGATAATTTGGCATTTGAGTACACGAAGTTCGTCTTTGAATGTTTCGGAATAGGTGACGAAATCGGTCCATTCTTTACTATCTTCGTTAGAAATCACTCTGTTAATAAATTCTTCATAGTATCTTGTACCTTCAACCTGAATAATACAATCTGCTTTTAAGAATGGGTTGTTGGTATTTTGGTACATAACATCTGGGTTAATAGTACATTTACAACTTTCAGCAGTTGCTAGTTCTTTAAGGGTTTGAACCAAAACACTATATGAACATTGAACATAACCTGTGAAAACAGACTTAGTAAGCACATTTTCCAATTCTTTCTTGGATAATGGTAGGGTTGTTCTTTGGATATTAAAAATTTCTTGATAACTTAACATAATACAATTCTACTTCTTTCTATATTTATAAACGCAAAAAAGCGACCCAAACAGGCCGCCTTTTTGAAATTATATGAAAAGAGTGTTAAATTTCGCCACTATTAGCCATTTCAATAAATTCTTCATCAGTCATATCTTGCCCATCAATGGTAATAAATTTCACATGATTATCATTAAAAGTTACTTGTATATCTGATGTTTCACCCTCAAGACTGGTGTATTGTGTATAAAGAATACCGCGCTTACAAGCAGTCCCATTCTTCCAATTCATATCTATCGTTCCACCAGTAAGTTCTTTTGAAATATCATTATAAACTATATCGCAAAGATAATCTAATTCGTCATCTTCCGCATGGGTTTCTTTTAGATAATATCCCTGATTGTTTAGGAATTCTATTGCTTCTTCAAGATTCATATTGTTTTCTCCTTCTGTTTTGTTATAAAGACTTTCATTAGCATATCCGCTATCGTATGTCATATTATATTTATCCATTACTAACACCCTCCAAATTTTTAACATTGAACTTCTTGATTAATTGCCAGTTATGTTTTTCTTTGTGTGGCAAAACAAAAATTCTTACATTATGTTCTTCTATTTGTGTTGGGTCAATAATTTCAATCATATTCCATTTTTGAAGGCAAAACGCAATAGAATTTCTGCGTTCAATATCTTCCATACTAACATTACCGAAACCTGGAAAACCATCTTTTCCGCGGCCTAAAACGAATAATTGTTTGAAATGACCTATGTAATAACTACCAAAATGTTTTAACAAATGGCATGACTGATATAAAATCTTATTCTTTGTATCTGGGATTCCCATTCTTGTTAGAGTTTCTTCAATTATAGAAGGTTCTACTAATAATTTAACCTCTAACAAATTATTTGTCATTGTATTCATTGTATCACCTATTTAAGATTTAGAGGTTGTGGTTGCCATTCAAAGTCTTTCAATTCATTATTATAAAGAGTTTGGGCAACATCTGCTGGATTTAATTCCGTTTCACTTGTTGGGTTATTAAATTCTTTTGCTAAAATTTCTCTTACAGTGGTGTAACGAATTAAATCACTTTCTGTTAATTTAGAGAAACCATAGTTGCGATACCCATTATTGGTGTACAATGTTTTTAATTCAGTTGCTAATTTGGATATATCAAGATAGTGTTCATTATAGAAAAGATACTTGTTATTTTGTACGATTTTAGCAGTCCAAACTTGTGGATTGATTTCTTTTAAATAATCGTAAGCATCTTTTTCTTTAACCGGTGCTGTTGCTATCGGTTTAACAATTTTCTTAACTTTAACTTCGGGAACCTCAACCTTTTGGTGGTTGTAGGCTTTATCCATATTCAATTTCACATATTCTCTAAACGATATATTCATATATTATTTATGAAAAATCGTTATTTGCTTATTATGCGATTAAAAATATGGGTAATCTTTCCATCGTTTGAAACATAAGGTATTTTAAAATGTACTGAATGTTCACTAGGATTTGTTCTAACATCAGCATTTTCACGATAAATTGAGACTGGAACCCAATACTCAATCTGGTCAAATACCATATTGATTAAACTATCAATTTGTGTATGATTTTCAAAAAGAACTCTGTATAATGGTGAACTAAAAGATAGATTAAAAATTCTTTCGTATGGTTCTGTACAAAGAACTGCTTCAATCATTTGGTCTAATGCGTCTGCTCCATAAATTTCTATATGTTCGCTCAGTTTATCACCATTCAAATCATAATATGGGTTGGGTGATTTCAATTCACCCAAATTCTTAAAATCGGGATTAGCACTTAATGGTAACATTATTTCCTCGCCATTAGAGTTTCAGGAACATTGTGAAAAATTGTTCCGATATTGTGATTTTTGCTATTTTCTACCACTTGAACATCAAATAGTCTAATACCATCCACAGGTATGGCTTCATTTAGCAGCTTTGCCACACACCTGGCTCCATTGTTATTGATGACTACAATCTCATTGACCTGTAATGGCTGGTCAGGAACGTGCGATTCCTGGTCATTACTGAGAGATGGGAATTCTTCTTTGAGTTGTTTGGCTCTCATAACTTCAGTACGGAGCAAATCTGCTATCCATTTTGGGCAGTTTTGGGCAGTTGCCACTTTTTTACATGCTTCAAATAAAATATCTCTCTGTTGTTCGTAAATGTTCATTTAATTACCTGTCATTAATTCACTTTCACTTGTATAACCCTTAATGCCACCAATCTTCATTACCTGGTTCTTCAAACTCTCATTACCCAATACTGAAATCTCAATGGCACCTCTCAAAGAAGATGTAATTTCGTCAGTATCTTTATTATATAGAGCGGCATTAGTTTGGACTTTTTCGTCGGTTACTTTCATATTATATTCTGTATTATCAGGAACTAATTCCATACCATCAATCTGACCATTCTCAAATCTAATGGTTTCAAATCCGTTATCGCCATTCATAGTGACTTCAACATAACCTGCATCGTCATTGATAGTCATATTACCCAAAATAGCATCTGTTCCAGCAGCTTCATATTCTGGGTGTTGTCTTTTGAATGAATTGATAAATGCTCTGCGTTTCATCTTGAAATACTGATAACATCTATTTTTCTTCCAAAAGTTGCCTTCTTTAATATCTTTCCAGGAAGCACCACCTGGGAAAATCATAGCGGAAAGATTAAATGCGTTTTTAGCAGCATTAACCTGTGAAGGGTTCAACATACTATCAATGAGTTTCTTCAAATCATTCTTGGAATTGTTCAAGTTGTTTATTCGGCTATCAAATGCGTTCATATATTCTGCTGACATGTTTGAGTCAAGTTTATAACCATCACCTGATTCTTCAATACACATCTTTCTCAAAGCAGTATTGTAGAATGAATTAGCAGTTCTAATGTTAGAACAAATTTCGGTATCAATCAATACGCAATCAAAGAATTTCTTCAATCTATCAAGCATATCAAATACACCGATATCAATCAAAGTATCAAGATATTTTTGTAAAAATCTTCTAATTCTTTCTTTGTTTCTATCCAACATATCAAGAAATTCTGTACACATAGCATAATAAGCATCCAACATTTCTTTTATTGCGGATAAACCAAAATTGAATGTAAAACCAAATGAACAAATTTGATTCTTAAATGCTCTAAAATCACCGATAGTTCTATACAATTCTTCTTGTGGTCCTGGGTTATAGTTTGTGTATTTTCTTATTGTTCTACACAACAAAGAATTAGGGTCAAGAACTTGTTCTAGGAACTCGGTACAACGGAACAATCCTTGGCATATCGCATCAAAATCAAAATTCAGCAGTTTATCCACCAGCCATTTTTGGAACACTCGGATAGCATTAAGGATAGTTTCAATACCGATGTCAATTACATAACGGCAAAGGGACATGAGAGTATCAAACAATGTATTGGCTGCTTTTAATAAGGCCTTGGCAGTCTTTTGAGCAACTTCCAAAGCTGCTTTTACTACTAGAAATCCACCATAGATGTATTCACAAAGTATATCACCAATACCCATTATCTACTTCCTTTACCCGTCTTTTCGTTCTCAGTCACATCGTTCTCTGTAACCCACCAATCATCGTAATGTACACTCATTGTGTATTTCAGTGCTTCACTATTTTCATAAGAAAGACTACCCATTTCAATCTTTGTAACGATACAGTTCTTCAAATAGTAAATGTAAACAATGTTTCCATCTTCTCTATCCATTACGCTGATATCTATTTCATTGAATACAGTAGCAAATTCTTTATGATAATACTCATTACTTTGTTGGTTAGTATTTAAATCTTTGAATTTCTTAAAGAAATTGTAAACTATAAAATTGTTTTCGTGTGGGTCTGTATGTGTATAAAATTCTAATGTTGTATCACCACCGTGCTTTCTTAATACTGGAAATGATTTCTGTGTTCCTAGAAAATTCTTGGTAACAATAGTTGTGTCAAATGTTGGTAGGTCTGCTTTAATAGCAATCATACTTCTATCTGTATCATTGTTCAAAGAATAACCTAATGAGTTTTGGTCTGGTTGTATTCTATTACCAGTCATATCATAACCATCCCAGACAAACTGAACATCAAAAATCCAGTTCTTCATTGGAGAAGAAGGTGGTTTCTTTAACACATCTTTATGTAAATTCTCAATAGCCATTATGCGTCACCCTTACAATCGTCATTAACTTGTGTAGTAGAACTACCTAATACCTTGAAATAGTCATAAGAGAATGTAGCGGATTTAGAAATGACTTCACTATCATTTTCATAACTCATTTCTTCGGAGCCTAATTTCAATAACCAACAGTTATGGAATTGAATTTCAATAGGGGCTTTCCAGGTGCTTCTTTCATCTCTTGGATTTACATTGAAAATAGTTGTTGGGTTTAAAATCATCATTCTAATTATTCGTGGAGTTTTCTTGAAATTCTTATTGAATGAATAACCACCTTTTCCTTCAAAATACGCATCACAACTTGTTTCAGCGTGGAATAATTCTTCTAATGCTTTGGTAACACCAAATGTAACATTTTCATTAAATTTCACTTCCAATTCACCTGAATTAGCCACTCTACCTGGTAATTTGGCTTCAATGCCAGCATAATAAACTGGGATAGAATTACCTTGTCTTTCAGGCCAAGTACAAGAAACAACTGATTTGTTTAGAATATCACCAAAAGTCTGTTTATTCTCTTGGTTAATGAATAGCTGAGTAAAGTCCATCTCAAAACACCATTTTGGGACTGGCATAGCATTATAAAAATTGTTGTTCCAAATTGAATTTATAGCCATTCTAAACCTCTATGTATTTATTAACCCTTTTTCATTTCCGCATTGTATGAAGTTTCTACTTCTTTTCTTGCTTTGGCATCCAAACCAACTGCGTTCATAGCGGCTGCTTTATATGTTCCATTTGGGTTATCTTTATCTGCCTGAGCTGCTCGTTTACCCAATTCACTAGCAGTTAAACCACCATAAGTCTTTTCTCCACTAGCCACTTGTTTTTCTTGTTTCTTATCTTGTTTGTTGGCTAAATCTGCTTTTTGTGATGCTTTCTGTGAAGCATTTGCGGCAGCTCCACCACCACTAGAACCATTTGAGCCTATTGCTGGTTGTTTATAACCACCACTTGTTTGCCCATTAGCTGCTACTTGGTTTTCTATTGGTGGATTACTTGATTTATCATCAGCATCTAAATCTTCCATTTCTTTGAGTTCGGCTAGTTCTGGTCTTTCTCTTAATGAAGCCAAATCGTCATCATTCATACTTTGTTTATACATTTCTGTTTGTAGTTCAGGGGTCATATCGTCATCATCCAAATCAGGTAATTCACCAAATTCAGGATTAAGTAATGGTTCACTATCCATTGTATGTAAATCGTCTTGGTTAGCAGCATTCTTCCAATTCATTTCTATATCTTCTTTATTGGAATAGTTGTTGCCATCTACATTTATGCCATCCACATCCACATTACCATTAGGGTCATACTTATCTTCTTTTGGTGATTCTTTTGGTTTTGGTTGTTCGGCTGGCTTTTCGTTATCATCCCATACTGACTCGTTAATGACTTCTTTCCAGTATTTCTCAAATGCTAATGTAATTGTGACTTTACATGGACTATCGGACTGATAATCCAAATTGTATATACTGTAATTTACAATTTTCAAGAGTTCAAAATGATACTTGAAATTATATCTCCATAGTTTGTTATTCATTACTTTGATTTCAAGATATGGGATTAGATAGTTAAGAAGATAATCACCAGTATTCACCATATAACCATAATCGTATTTTTGATTTAGTTGGAATGCTTTTTCGTTAATCAGTTTAAGAATTTTGGATAAAGTAATTGGCTTACCATTATTATCCTTAATTCGTTCCATAAACTCTAATGTGATTTCTTTACAAGAATCATATTTTGGAGTTAAGAATACTTGGGCAACATTACCATATTCTAATGTTTCTTCGTCTTGTTCAAGTTTAGGTAATGTGAAACCTGTACAAGTGTATAATTCTTCTGGCTCCATAACATTACCTTTTGCATCGTAGTTCTGTATGAACACTGCGAATGAATCAGATAATTTTATAGATTTATCTTCCCAAAATTTAGTTATGTTTGCAAATTGTAATGCCATTATTTCTTTCTCTCTGATGTATTGTATGCTTTATAACCATATTTCTCTAATTCTGCTTGTGTATATCTTACGGTACCACCACCAGCAGAACCAGATGAATCTACGAAATAAGCATTACCATTAGAATCATATCCAGCAAAAATCATAGTATGCCCAACACCACCACCATGACTTGTTGTTGTTACTATATCACCTGCTTTCATTTGATTTAGATTCTTTTGTTTAACACCTTGGTCTTCAAGTTGTTTAGCCAAACCACCATTACTAGCCCCCGCAGTACATTCATCTACACTATAACCTTGTTGTTCAACCCAAGCACCAACAGCACCAGAACAATCTATACCATCAGTTTTGGATATATCGCCATCTTTTCCTTTCATACCCCATCCATAAGATTTTGTACTTAATTCTTCGGCGAATGTTTGTAATGCTTTACCTGTTTCGGTAGAATCTAATTGTTTTTGTATTTCTTGTGCGTGTTTAATTTCATCATTTGTTAATGTAGTATCACTAGATTTCTTCTTATCAGATCCATTAGCCATAGACATAGCCAAATATGAAGTTCCATTTGCTTTTGCTGCTTCTTTAACAGCCGCTTGTCTATTTAATACAGCCTGACTTCTTTGTCTTAATCCATTTGCTTCATCCGCAGTAGCACCAAAATTAACATTACCAAATGTGAATTTCTCGTTTTGATAATCTTCGTAAATGGAATCCAATTCAGGATTAAATTCATTTGATGCTGCAACATTTCTAGCACCAGTTACCACACCACTGCTCTCAGTCCAATTTTCTACAACTGCATCCACTATGAATGTAGCACTCATAGTGACTTGACCTGCTTGACCATCACGCTTGAATTGTGGTTCTTCAAAACTCAATAGATGGCAAATGTAAGCAGTTGCCGAACTATCTTCAAGTCGCATGTGTTCTTCAAATTCCGTAACCACAACAGTTATTTTGTATGGAACTCTACCAAATGTAAGGTTCATAAGTGAACCTAGAAATTGAGAAATTAACATATCGTCAGTTTCTTCAAATGTAATTTCTAGTTTTCTGCTTGCTATATTCCACACTGGAACTGTGAAAATTGTATTACCCAAATACATTGAACCTTCACTGGCTGACCCTTCCATTTTGGGTAATGTTATGTTGTTTACACAAAATGGTAATCGGCTATCGCACTTAGCATTAATACCTGTGAAAAATGTGGTATTAAATCTAAATGGCAATTTGGGTCTTACATCCCAAAATTTTACAACTGAAAGTCCTTTCATAGTAATATATTTATGAGATAATAAATACATTATGGAATTAAATCAAAATCAATATGATTATTTAAGTGGACTCGTAGAACAACGAGGCAACGAGATGGGTTATACAGACCAGGAACAGTATGACTCTTATGTTAATCTTATTGCCTATATAAATGACAACAATCATACTGATTATGAAAGAAATAATGTTATTTCTCAATTAGGTGGTAACTGGAGCGATTTCGTCAAATTAGGATCTGACGAATGGAGAAAGAACCAGCAAACAGTTAACCAACAAAGATTAGATAACATAAAATCAATTAATGGTTCTAACACAGGTGTAGTTAAACCACAGAAATTAGAGCCATATAAATTTGCTGAAAATAGTGATAGTGTTCCACAAGCAGCCCCTTCTACTGATTTATTAGCTGAATATGGTAATAACTATTTTGAATTGATTACATTTGATAAAGGTCTTAATAATGGTAAAGATAATGGCCGAGTAACATTAGCCGGTGTATTAAAAGATATACCAGCATTCAATATGAAGGCTACTTGGGAACCTGGTCCAGCCGCCACTATTTCCGATACAGTTAAGAAATTTATGACTTCACCAATAGCCGAAATGACTACTACATTGGGTGGTAGAGATAGAGCTTGGATGAATCTTGACGAAGGTACTGATAGAGTTTATAAATCTACTTCTAAACCTACATTTAGTTTATCATTTAAATTATACACAAATGAAAACATAGGTTCAAAGTCATTAACCAATTATAGAACTTGGATTAAAGCATTATCACTATACACAATGCCAAGTGTAGATACTAAGGTTAATATAAATGCTATGGCAAACAACACATTAAATGGTTTGTATGGTTGTGCTGATTTAATAGGTGATGTAGTAGATGCTGCCAAAGATGCTTTCCAAGGTGGAGAAGATGGCAAACAGAAAGATAAAGATTTAATAGATAAAGTAGCTGATGCAGTTACTGTTGCTGCTAATACAGCTTCCGATATTATTCAAAGACGAGATGGTGAATATCGTGTAGTATCAGATGCGAACCAAAAGAATTTCTATGGTGCTAAACTTTGGTATTTGAAGATATTACCAGGTATCTTTAAGAACCCACTAATCGTGTATATTGATTCTTGGGGTGTTACATATTCAAAAGAAATAAACCCAGACACTTTGGAACCTATCTGGGTTGAATTTAATATAAATTGTGCTATGGACCAGGTGGCTAGTGGACCTACATGGGCTAAGTACCTGAACTAAAAGATTTATCCGCAACAATCAAATTATAAACATATTTGTTAGATAGAGAAAGTCTAGTTTCAAGTGATACCTCAAAATCAATCCATAATGGTTTTGGTAATCCATCAACCATTTCAAATTGTCTACTTGGTTTGAAATTGAAACTTTCTACAATCCAGTCTATTGCAAAACTAGAATGGTATTTCTCTGCTTTTTCATTCATTCGTGAAACATCTATATTTGAACTCTTAATCTTATGAATATCTGTAATAGTTGGTAAATTTTGTTTCTTTCTTTCTTCATTTACGGCTGCTACATGGTTGGTAACATCACCCAATGAAAATAGAACTGTAAAGTTAGCATTGTTTTTTCCACTACCAGTTTCGGAAACAGTTTTATTGTAAACATCATTTGCAGTTTCTACAAGGCTTGCGACTGTACTAGCAAACGCATTTTGTCTTGTTTTCATTTGGTCATCAGTTTCAGTTCCCTTTCTTTTATTACTAAATCCATTAGCGAATTGTTTACCAGCATTAACAACAGTGCCAATTATCTGGGCACCACCTTCTGCAGCATTGTTCAATGTATTGGCAATATCATCACCCAATTTGGATGTAGAAGATTTAATTGGTGAACAAATTTGTATTAAAAATGGGATTATATCGTTATAGTTTGTACAACCCATTCTATCTTCGTTATATGCTTTGAATTTGAGTTGGATTTTAACTGGTTGAGCTTCACCACTAACCTTTTGTTGTGTCCAAGCGTCGGCACAAATAAATGGCTGGAACCCATTACCTGACTGACCAGCTAACATTTTGACGAACTTAGAGTTTACAATACTCTCAATCTTTTTTCCAATGATAGCACCACCAGCATCTCCCCAACTTGTTTGGAAATTCAATGCTATGTTGTCTAGCATAATACCAGTAAAACCTTGTTCTTTTGGTTTCCAATAAGGTCCGAAATTCAAATCATAGAAACGATTTTTATGGAGCTGAATCATAAACCCATTACCAATACCAAGGTATGTGCTTTCTAATTTATTTGTAAATGTATCATCTTTATAAATTGGTAATTGTAGGGCCATTAGATACTCCAAACAGCACCGGTAATTTGATTACCTTTATCATCCATAGAAGTATTAGTCAAGATACCATTCAATGTTTTGTTAGTTTCGTCTAATTTATCAATTACTTTGTCAATATCTACTTGATAATTAAATGTGATATTCTGTAAATTATTTGGTTTCTTACCATCGCTTGCTTCGCCTTTATTTTCGGCAAGTTGATTACCAATTTGAATCTTATTCTTTTCAATCTTTAACAAAGAAGTCTTAATATCTGTCAACAATGCTACAGTATCTTTTCTCATAGTTTCAAAGCCTTTAATAATTTCTTCAAATGGATTTTTTGGACCTTCAGCAGCTCGTTTATCTTCTTCAGTAACTTCAAATCCAAAGAACCCTTTAATCTTATTCTTCAAACTATTAAATGTAGTAGAAGCGGCTGTGAACATATTATTAACAGCACCACCAATACCACTAGATAGATTTAATGTACTTATTGCTAAGGCTAATGAATCCAATTTTCTATACAAATCTACATGGAACTCAGGAATGGTTGTTTCCAAATAAGCCTTTACATTATCAAAGATTTTTAGATTATTGAACTTCATAGCCAAATAATCTACGCCAGATTTGATATAACCTTGGACTGCATTGAAAGCAGTGGTTAATCCCCCGACTACACTATCAAATCCTTCTTTCAAGATAAATTTCAATCCACCATTAGCAATAAAGTCTTTGATTTCCAATAGACCATCTGCTACCTTGGAGAATAGATTATCAAGAATACTTCCACCTTCTTTCTCGTCCTTGGTATCAGATCCGAACAATCCACCGATAACACCTTTGATACCACCCACAACAGTCTTACCAACATCTACGGCAGTTCCTACTGGGTTGTCAATGAATCGTTTAAGAAGATTTACCATACCTTCAAAGACTGGTTGTAATGCCACAACCACATCTCTAATTGGTGTGAGTAATGTAATCAAAACATCACTTAACAAATTCCATACTGTATCTACTGTTGTAACAATATGAACAATCAAATCCACAGCACTTTGTAGCAAACTACTAATTCCATTTAGGATAGTAGAAAGTGTGTTAAAGATAGCATCGTACACATTAACGATAGCACCTAATACTTTTACTAACAAATTACCCAATGGACCTTTAACCTGGTCAAGCACATCTGCGACCACACTCAATATCTTACCAAACACAGGTATGAGTTGTTTGATTTCGTCCTTAAATAGTAATGCTAACAATATAATAGTACCAACAATCAAAAGAACATAGGGACCAATAGCAGCGTGGAAAGCAGCTACAACTTGTATCAAAACCTTGGCTATAAACTTTTTAGCCATAGCAAAGAATTTAGCAACAACACCCAATAGAGCACCGCCAATCTCTGTGATAGCAGAACTCTTTTTAGCTGTTGCAGGTGTTAAATTCTTGTTCTGATTAAATTCTTTTGCCCAAATCTTTGCGACCTTTTTAGGGTTCCACCATAGTCGGAAGTATTTGTTCTTCAGTTGTTCGTCATTTCTCCCCAGCAGTGTTTTCACCTTCTCAACGGGTTTCTTTGTAATCCCTTTGAGTTTTTCTTTTAATCCTTCAAATGGTCTGAAATTGGCGAATTTAGACTTAAGACCAGTGAAAGCACTACCAATCTTATTACCCAATCCTTTAAATGGATTAGATAATGTTTTAAAACCTCTATTGAATATATCACCAATCTTGCTACCCAATGAACTCAATGAGAACGATTTACTCATAGAAGTAGCCAAACGGGTAATGCTATTGTTCATGCCTCTAATATCTGTTGATACTGCCTTCTTAAACTCTTTAACAAGAGTTAGTTGGTTTTTCATTGTATTTAATTGATGTAAACCAATCTTTGTTTGTTCGTCAACAGATGCTGCCATTTAATACCTCAATTATATTTATAGCCAAAATACATCATTGAAAGACTGATTATCACTTTCGTCAATGTAATCGGTTGTATTACTGTATCTTTGACCATCAATATAAGAAATAGAATTATCGGTTAATAAATCGTTTCTATTTGGATTAGGTCTAGTTCTATTACCACCCATCCAACTGTTTCGTTCACCTTCCCATTCATATTTGTTTACTTCGTCTTTTAAAGACTGAACATATTGGGCATATACTTCTTCACGGGATTTCTTTTCTGCTTTGACTTCTGCTTGGAATTGTTGTTCTTCTTTAACTAATTCATTTCTCTTTTTAGAAGCCCTAATAGTTTTACAATCATTACAACATTTGTAATAACCACGATTTAATGAATCAAAATTAGTTGGTTTCCCACAAAATTCACAAAAACCTTCGCCTGGTTTTCTATCGTATTTGTCATAGTATTGTTGTTGGGTCAATCCATGCTTCTTAATATGTGTATGGAATCGTGAACCTAAAATACTAGCAGTATTACCAGTAATTGTGAATCCACATTCTTCACATTTCTTTTCTTGTGGTTCGGAATTTTCTTTGACTAATTCATTCTTACATTTTGGGCAGGTCTTATAATAACCTTTGCCCATAGAAATGAATTTAGTAGGTGTTCCACATATAGCACATTTTCCTTCAGTACCATCACTAACATACTTATCATAGTATTCTTTTGGTTGTATTTGGTGGCTGAAAGCAAGGTGCTCTGATAAGCCTTTCTCAGTAACGAATGGGCTACCACACTCACGGCATTTATAAACAAGTTTCATATATTATTCTTCGTCGGTTAATAAATCCAAATCTATTGTTTCAATCTCAAATGTAACTGTGAATTTAGATAATTCGGACTGTTGGCAATTAAATTCAGCACTTCCCAAATTACTTAATATACAATGCCCAAATTTCATTTTAGAAATAACTTCATTCTTGTTATTCAAATTGATTAGTTCAATCGTATCAATACAATCGTATCTCAACAATTCTTCACCAATCAAACTCTTTTTACCACAAGTCATACCATGTCGCATATACCAAATCCACGAATAGAAAGCATACCAGTTCTTTCTACATTCATCAACTTGGAATGTCATAGTGATAGTTTGTAAATCTCTTTGACCTATTGGACTTGGGTGGAGCTGTCTTTCGTGTTCATAAATGGAAGTTAGCATAGGAATAGAAATATCTGGCACAGTAATGCTTTCAAGATACTGGTTCAATAGATTATTAACATTCAATTTTGTTCCAGTGAAATTAGGGAAATTGGAGAAACGAACAATAAACTTATTGCTATTACTGTTGTTAATATCTTCAATAAATTCTTCACCAGTTTCATTCACAAATTCAATATAATCTTTTGCCATTTTAAATCTCCAATTCTAATTTAACTTGGTTCTTTCTAATCTTTCCACTACAAGAACTATCTTCAATACTTTGGATTATTTCGTAGCAATACAAATCATCGTAAACACATTCACCATTTGAATCTAGGAAGTGAGCAGAAGGTATTACAGGTAAAGCATTCATCGTAAATGGTAATTTGAGTTTCTTCTGTGTATATTCATCATACAAATATGATTTAACACTAGAAGTTGTAAATTCAAATCCTCTTGTTGCTGTAACACATACTTCTTCAGGAACAGAATCATATAAATCAAATGCTGAACCATTAACCAAATAATCTGTTAAATATGCGGAAGATTTTACAATGTATTTTCTTTGTAGATAATTTGGTCTAGCAGTTGTAACTAATGTTTTCCAATTAGCACTATATGTGTCATCGTCTACTGGATATTGGGTATATTCATTAGTGGAATTACCTTCTTTATCTTCTGTTGTATAATTCACAAACAAATTATCAATACCGTGGTAATCGTCATTCCAGTCATAGTTTGTTCTTATAGCACCTGAAATAATATGACCGGATAATTCGGCATAAGAACTAACTGTTTCAGGATTATATTCATCTGAGTCTGGAATAGGTGTTCCCATAATAATCTTTGGAAGATTAAATGAATTAAACACCAATCTTTCGTAATTATTCAAAGTGATATTGAAATTAGCAATAGTGAAACCAACATAACCAACAGGATAATATGCGGCTGAAACTGGGTTCCATTGGATATATCCAGCAGAGTTTGTGGTGCTTTTACCCTTAGAAACAACACGAATATACATTGTTTTCTTGTTTACACCATCAACCCAAAACTGAATACCATTATGAACTAATGAATCGTAATCGGAATTGTTATATCCTGATACATTACTCTTGTATACTTCTGTGTACATTGGGCGAACTGGTTCACATACTGTATATGCGTGTCCGTCTGTACAATCAGGGCAATCGTAATAACCTGAGCCTTTTGTACCAATCCAAGGAATAGCAGGATTATCTGGTCCAGGACCACAAGATGAACAAATTGTTCTGGTCTTTGCTAATGGTGTGTAATAATAACCTTTACCACCACAAGCAGAACAAACTACTCTATGTGTTCCATTACATGTGAAACAATTCTGTTGTTCGTATACTGTAGAGTTGTTAGAAATTTCCAAAGTTGGGTATGTATCTTTCTTAAACAATTCTTCTAGTTCAAATGTAGAACCTTCTTTAATATGGTCAGCAACGAAATACTCTAACTGGTCTTTAACAGTAATGTTAAAGACTTCATTACTAATATCAATATCCCTGTTAGAGTTAATCGTGATTAGATTAACCCAAGGGAAATTTTCATCTTCTTTTATACTATATGTTGCCATTATACACCATACTTATATGTAATCTTCAATCTTACTACTGGTAATTCATTATCCATAGAGAAGTTTACAATGTTGTTATTATCATCCAAAATACTATCGGCAAATGTTGCTTTGAACTGAGTATATAAATCTCTTACCAAGTTGTCAACATGTGTCCAGGCTTCACCATTAATTTCTTCTTCACTGAAATCAATGTTTGAATAGTATTTCTCAATGATAGTTGGGATTAAATACATCCAAAATGCTTTTTCTGTTAATTGTGTTTCATAAGAATTTTGGAGAATACCCTTACGCAAAATTGTTTCTTCACGGGTGTTCTGACCTAAAACACTAATGAAATATGGTAATGGAATAGCACGATTTACATCTCTTACGGATGTTGCTTTCATAACCCAATTACGAACAAAATCTTGTAGACTTGATGCTTTGTTTCTAGTCAAACCATAAGAATAAGCATTAGCCAATGAATAGTTGGATGTAGAATAGAAATCTTCACCATAAGATACTAACAATTTCAATGTGGCATTATTACTCAATGAAGCCTGGGATTTTAAGATTCTTTCAAAGCCATTAAAGTTAATGAATACATTGGATTCAGTTTCAAATACATCATTGTTTGTGAAAATGTTTTGGTCTATTTTATCCACACCATTATCAGTAACGATAACTCTAATTGTCTTATTCTTCAAAGAATCAACATTCAATGTAGAACCTGCATTGTCAGATTTTGGCAATTTCAAGCAGTTATAGTACATATAAATTGTATCTTGTGAAGTCTTGTTTTTATCATTGTTAATGTTGTAATACAAAACATTCTGTAAATTTGTAGTTTGTAATGAATAAATGTATTTAACATCTTGTGCTTTAATGATATCAGATACACGAATATCCAAATCTACATAAGAAGTTTCAGGTCTTTTGTTAAAGAACTTGACGATATCAGATTTGAAAATCTTTGTTCCAAAAGAACAATTATTATCTAACCATTGGTAAATTTCGTTTTCTACTTCTCGTTTGTATTCTTGAATCTTTGATAGAGAATCTACATTAACAGTACCAACTACATCATAATACTGAACGATTGGTGGGAATGAATATATTTTACTATTCATAATCATTCTTGGTTCAGCATTTTCACGAATGGTCTTAATGTTCTTTAACCATTGAGCACTTGGGTTCTGCATATACTGTGTGTTATGGAATGAATTATAACTCAACAAGTATTTCAAGAAATCTGTTAAATGGTCTAGGTAACTATTAGAAGTTCCATATACAGAGAACACACCAGATTGGTTTGTTGAACTATCTGTAAGAACATTTATACAACCATTGACTGTGGATTTTGTATTATACAAACTAGCTGCGATACAATAACAAATACAGTTTTGAATGTATTTGTATGTAGTGTCGCCACCATCTTCAAAGTTTTCAATTTCGTCCTGGCTCCAAGCAATAGAGTTCTTAACACGAATTGGAGAACTTAAGCCATTGAAATAAGATACGAAATCTCTCTTTGTAACGAGTTTGTTATTACTTGAGAAATACAATGGAGCATTGTTTTTGATAGATTGCTGGTCCTCAAAATCTACACCATTAGCAATATCACTATTGAACAACAACTTAACATTAGCGGTCATATCTACAGGTGTACCACCACTAAATGTAGCCCAAACACTATTGTTAATCTTTAATTCAGAACCAGTTGTACCGACCTTATTAGCATCGGCACCATCACATTCAATGTACTGAATGTAAATGTTTTCGTCTTCTCTATTCAAACCATTAGAAACTGAGATACCATCACCAAATCTTAAACGAATGGTCTTATCACTATTTGTTGTTAATGAACAAACTTTCTGTGTAGTAACATCGTTGGTAACTTTATCTTTAAGAACTTCTTGGTTCAAGAAAATAGATACATCTTCAATATCAAACAAGTTCTCAATGTACATAGCTTCTTCTTCGGTCTTACCAATACCAACCTTACACCAGGAGTTTTTCTTCTTAAATGTATCTTTATACCAACCATTAGGGTCACGGCGACCATACCAGTTAGAGAATTTGATATTATCAATATCATAGAACTGGTATGATTTACCTAATCTTGATGTATTGTTTACACCATAGATTGTTTCAAGTTTCTTTTCACCTTGGAATACTTTAATTGGGGTCAATGTAGCATCATTGAATAACTTTTCACCTGAGATTTCAATGTAATTAACAGAATCTGCTGGTTTAGAGAAATACAATGTTTTAGACCAAGTAGAACTTCTACCTGCTTCCATATCTTCTTTGGTTAGTGTGTAAGAATAATCTGTAATGAGAATATATTTCTTACCATTATAAGTTAGTTCCATTTCTTCTTGTGGGAAATAGATTGTAGCACCAGTATCAGGAATGGATGCTGGTAGAGGTCCACGAATTACAACCGCAATTTCCGCTTCTGCTGGAGTATTACGAATTGGATTGTAACCCAAATTCTTACCGTGCTTAATAACACTACTATCTAATTTAGCAGTGTCAATAAATGCTTCTTCGGCAGTTCTTTCCATATAATAGTTAGTCATATCCATAGTAGCGGTAAGCATTTCTATGAACAAATTATAAATGCTAGCTGAAGACATGTTTCTAAAACGAGGGTCATTCTTCATTCTCGTTGTGAAATCTTCCAGCATTTGCTGGTAAGTCACCCTGGTGTAATTCTTATTCATTACTAAATTCCTTATTAGATTTTATATGATTCTTAATAAAATCTTTACCATACAAATCATTTACATATTTAATATATTTATTACAATCTATAATGATTATAACACCATTTTTTAACATACATTGATGTTTTGCTTCATATAAATCGTCTTGACTTCTATCATACGGATTTATCATTCGTTCATTTATATTGTAATTTTTAAAAAAATGGGAGCCTTTTAATTCAATATAATTATCTTCAACCAAAAAATCAGGATAATAATTTCTAATTCCATTATATTCATAACTGAAACTTATATCTGGTTGATATTCAAAATCTATATTATGGTTTTTTAGCCAAATATAATAAGCGAGTTCGTAACTACTGTCAAAATTTTTATTATCAAAATAATAATAATGATTATGGTTTGGATTAGAAGTTCCATATAAAATTTTATTAGTATGTTTTATTTTTTCTTTTATTTTCTCATTGACTAATGGATTAGTATTACCAAAATGATTTAAACAAGTTTGTTCTATTTTATTTCTAATAGAAGGTACTTGAGATATATGGTCATATCCATATTGTTGTTTTACTGTATGTTTTATTTTATTTTTAACTGTATCCGATTGAAAAACATATTCACAATTATGTTTTTCTTTACAAGTTATTTTTGATTTTTCTCTATTATTCCAAGTTTTTGTTCCATGATTTTTTAAATTAGTTTGTTCAACTTTTTCTTGTGTTTGTTTATGTTTTCTACTACATGATACTGAACAAAAATTGAAATATCCATGTTCAATACTTTTAAAATTTGTGGGTTTACCACATGTTAAACAAAAACCTTCATTTTGTTTTAACATGTATTTTCTATAATAGTTTTCATTTGAAATTTTATGTAATTTCAAATGATTTGTTATACTTCTACTATTTTTAAATGGATTCCCACAAATTTTACAAGTATATTTCATTGTTTAACCTTTTGGATTGGTAATCTTTGGCATAAAGTATTCTGGTGATAATGAGACTGGAACAGTAATCTTATTCTTACATTCACATTCAATTTCAATGTATGGTTTTACACCGAAATCAATTTCAGCCATATAATTACCGAAATTGGTGAATGAGAGAGCATCAAGATTACAAACATAATCATAAGCCTTCATTAGTGATACTTTAGAACCATTGATTGTGTTAATGTAGCAAGCGATATTGAGTATCTGTTCGTCAATAACACCATCTATTGTATACTTCTCAGGTTCTTTCAAAATCTGATTACATTGAACTTCTGTACCGATAGTTGGGAATGAAATCTCAATTTTATCTTCATTATCCATTGTAAATTCAGGATTGAAATCGTCCTTCAAATAGTTTACTAATACATCTTTCTGCTGCATTTTGTAAATGGAATACTTGTTACAATTATCACACTTATACTTGATATTGTATGGGTAATCGTTATAGGTCAAGTTTCTCAAATAGAAAACGAACCAAAACTTATCACCAACCAAAATATCGTTTACATTTATTCCCTTTACATTGTGTGCGATAATACTATTCATTGTACCATCCAATGTATCAGCAGTTAATGTAGATAAGTTCTTAATATCAATAGTAGATAGTTTCTTAACACGCAAATCTTGTGGATAGAATTTACCCTTTGATGGCAACAAATCTTTGTTTAATACTATCATATTATCCTGTTGTTGTTTGGCTAATACCATAGCAATTTGAGCCATATCACCACCTTGTTGTGGTAAGTTTGTATCATCTATTTTCTTTGACTGCATAATTCACCTCACTGTAAATGTTAATTTATTGTATTTATATATGCAAAAAACAAACGGTACCAATTAAGGTACCGTTTGTAATTTCGTTTGTACTAACTATTGATTAGGCTTTTGGGAAAGCACTCAATTCAGCAGTAGCATAGTCATTAGAGAAGATCTTTTCGCCGGATACAGCAGAAACTTCACCAATTACATCAGCAGTAGTTACAGCATCCCAAGTCTTCTGTGGAAGAACATCGAGAACTCTCTTATTCAATCCAGATGGGGTCTTGAGATTGAAGAAGGAATTATCAAAGCCATCCTTACCAGATACTTCTGTGTATTCCTTAGCAATATCACTCAATTCTGTGTAGATACCATCAGCATAAGATGATGTTACAAAGTATGCAGAAATTGGACCCTGTGGATAGTCATTACCAATTTGGTACAAATCATTACCATTACTTGTTGCGAATTTCATTATTCTTTTCTCCTATTAAATTTAAATTGTTAATTGTTTCCAGTTTAAATTAGAATGTGAAACCCTGACCAGCTTTAGCCCAGATTGCACCAGTATCAAACTTCAACAATCTGTAATAGTTATCAGCACCAAGCATGTTATTGGCAAATGCATAACGGCTCATAACACCAACACGAGGTGAGAAGTCGTTAGGGTCAATAGCCTGGTTTACAACACCAGTGACGTATGGGCAGAATACTACACCACAGTCGGAAACACCGGTACCCTTGTAAGCCAAGAGAACTTCACCATTATCTTCGTTTGTGAAAGCATTTACGGCATAGTTATCACGGTAGACCTTGATAGAGCCATTCAATGTACCAATTTCAGGTGTTGCTGTAGAACCATTAACTTCACCAGTTACTTTGTTGAAGAATGGAGCAGCTTGCTGAAGGACAGAAGCCATATCTGGAGAAACTACAGCGATGTTAGCAGCAGCACGGCGAGTAGCTGTAGCAATATCGTTAGCAGTCTTAACAATGATACCTACGATACGAGAGTATCTTTCCTGAGACCAACGGCCAACCCAACCATTTTCTACATCGGTGGATGTTCCAGCGGTACAAATGATTGGTTTTGTGATACTCTTACAACGAGCGATTGTTTCACGGTCAATTTCAGCAGTCATTTCGTACTGAAGAACATTAACCATTTCTTGCATCATTTCTACACCCTGCATTCTCTTAATATCTTCAGCAGATTCAAGAGAGAAGGAAGCAGCAAGTTTACGAGTCTTGGCAACGATGGACTGACGAGAGAACATCAAACCAAGTTCAGGAATCTTACCACGAAGGCCAGTAGCGAAATCGTTAGCGGTCTGAATTTCGTCATACTTACCAGTAATCTTCCAAGCTTCGGCAGATTGTGTATCTACACCAGTACCGGCATCGCGTTCACCAGAGGTGTTAGCGGTAGAGCCAGAGAAGCCTGAATATTCAGGAACAGCCTTCCAAGCAGCTTCAACCAATTTTTCAGGATTTGCAGCGTCTTTGTAAACATAACGAAGGGCGAAAGCCAAACCAACAGGACCGGAAAGAGGCTGAACACCAACGAGTACGTTAGCAAACAACTGTGGGAATACACGGCGGACGAGTGCCAAAGAAATTGGAGCAAAGACGGCCTTTGCATCACCACCATGAGGGATACCCTGGTCAGCACCAAGTGGAGCACCTACACCCATTGTGAAGTCTTCGTTCAAAGCGGTTCCAACATCCTGACGGATCTGGTTTTCCATAAGCTTCTTCATGTTTTCACGAATATACTTATCTTTGATAGATGCGATTGATAGACGTTCTTGACCCTGAGTAGCCAAGTTTTCTACCAATGTGTTTTTAATTGTATTCATTTTGATTCTCCTATATAAATGAGTTTTTGTTTATATATTGTATTTATAATTTTTTTGTCTGTGAATTTGTTACTAATTTTCTTCCATATATCTAGCAGCTTCGTCTAGGAAACGGTTAGATGGTGTGGATTTCTTGTATTTTTCCATAATAGTATTATCTTGTTCAATAACTTGTTCTGTTTTAGCAGAGCGAGAAACTGGACGAGATTTCTTTTCAAACAAATTAGCACGATTGTTACGCATATTGATAGATTGTTCAGTAATCATTTCAACATAGTCATCAATGTCTTTCTTTGTTTCACTTAGTGATTTGCTTTCAAAGAATTTCTGTACTCTAGCCTTCTGTGTAGCATCAAGTCCATAGGTCTTTTCAGCAATAGTAGCCTTCTTTGTGGAATCTTCAACAAGGTCAATTAGACGCATATTTTCAGCAAGTTGTTTCTTCAAAGATTTTTCCAATTCTGCGTTTTCAGCTTTTGCTTCACGCAATTTCTTTGAACCGGTCAAATCCATTGGAACATACTGTTCTTCAAAGAGGTGTTGAATACCTTCAATGATTGGAGCGTATGTTTCAGTCATAGCTGTCTTATTAATGAGTTTATCACTAATCTTTTCAGCGATGTTGTATTCCAAATACTTATCTAAACCAGTAATAACTTTTTCTTCAAGAGCCTCAAGTTCCTTGCCATACTTTTCTGTGAATTTTTCATCAAAGTATTCGTAAATGTATTGTTCAGCAGCTTCTTCCAATTTCTTACATTGGGTATCAAGTTTTTCTTGTGCCTTTTCAGTAATCTTGGCACAGCGTTCTTCACAATACTGATTTGCGAGATTTTCCAATTCCAAAGTCTTCTTTTCAACTTCTTCCTTGATTCTTTGATTACAAAATTCATCAGCTTTCTTGGCGATGGCTTGTTTTTCTTCTTCTAATTTTACTTTTAGTCTTTCTTCTACGGCTGATTCAAAGGATTCTTTGATTTCCTGCAAATCTTCCGCAGTCAAAACACCAGCAAGTTTTTCAAGAATTTTATCCATTTTGGTTTTCCTCCAATTTACTAATGAACTATTTTGTGTTATACACTATGTATTTATGAAAATTTTGGGCTAATTTTTCTCACTTTAAAAAAAAGAGAACCCATACGAGTTCTCTTATTTATGTTGTATAAACTGATGTGATTATTCGCCTGTAGCAACCAATTCAAATGTACTATACTGGAATGTACATTGTCTTGTAACCTTTTCAGCTGATTCCATACCCAATGCTACGGAAGCAACTGTCTTCGGCCATACATAGTAGAATTTATATTCAACAGGAAGTTTACTCTTCAAAGCAGAATCATAAAGAACTACACGAACTGTAGCACAATAATCTTTAAGATAGTTTGAAGAAGCACCACCAGTGATACCACCAACATCAATATCGTTTTGGAAACCACCATTGAATAGTAAGTTTTGCCATCTATGTAATGCCTTAGAAATGTACATATCCTGGAATTCGTCAAATGTTACATCAAATGTGTTAGCCATTGTAGCCTTACCAGGATATACGAGTTTAGTTCCCATATATTCAGTACTCAAATCACCAAAATCTTTCTGTGGGATAGAAGCGGTTTTAGCACGAAGCATAAAATCGTCTGTTCCAATCACATTAGCCAAAACAGAACCACTTTCATATTCAAAAATTATAGAATATAAATAATTTTTTGCTAAATCTGGAAGATTCTTAATGCTTGTGGTAAATACAGACATATTATTTGACATTGACATCTTTTTTTCTCCTTAAACTTTCTAGGTAATTTTTACCATATATAGTATTTATATAATTTATATATTTTGAACAGTCTGTAATTATTTTAACTTTACATTCAATCATTTTTAAATATTTTGCATGGTCTTTTGTACCTTCTTTTAATAATTTGTTCATGAGAGGTTTATTTTTTATCTCAATAATTTCATTATTAACAATGAAATCCGGACCATAATTATAAGTTATATCTTCAAATATATAAGGTATTTTATCAACTTTTCGTGATATGTTATAATTATGGTCTTTACAATAGATATAAAATGCTACTTCCCATGAACTATGAAAATGACTATTATCAAAATAATAGTGATTTATATTTTCATAATTTTGTATTATTTCAGATTGCTGTATGCTTTTTGCTTCTTTATATTTTTAGTTCTAGGTGGTAAATTTTGTAAAGATGCTTTATGTGTTTTTCTATTTTCTTCATTTTTATAGTAATTTATACGAACTTCACGCTGATGTTCAATAAATTCTTTTGTATTATGAGATAGTTTTATATTTTCACTATTTTGTATAGCTTTTATTCGTTTATCTTTGTTTTCAGCTGTTTGTTGTAATGTGAATGTTCCATTACATTTTATAGAACAAAATTTTCTATAACTAAATCTATTATATGAAGTATTTTTACCACAACAAGGACAAATTCCTTCATCTGGTTTCTTTATATATTTGTCATAGTAGTCTTTTTGTTCTAATTTATGTGTTTTCTTAATATGATGTGATAAACCATTAAGATTTGTGAAATCTTCTTTACAGATTTCGCATATAAATAAATTGTCATTCATAATTACCTATACTAATTGTGATTGAAAGGCTCATATTGGGGAATATGAGCCATTTTTATTTTTATTGTCCACCGTGTTGAGGTGGTAATGTTTTCAAGAAAGCTTCTCTAGGAACACTACCAATATCTGTATCTACTGCTACTTGTTCAGGTTTCAATAATTTGTGTGAGTGCATATCACCCAATGGCAATACTTCCCAATTCATAATCAAATGTATGTGGTCGCAACAAGGTGCTAAACCTTCTTTATGGTCTGGGTTATCCATAAGAACATCACCTGTATATCCATATCCAGTTTGATTATCCCAAATTACATACTTGTGATGGTGAGGGCCCATCCATTGAGAGCCTTCAAAAGCATCAGTATCACCTGCTTCAGCCATATTTTCATTGATAACAGGTGTTACCTTCTTAAATTCTTGTTTAATGTAATCATTAAAATTCATAATTTCACCCCATTACTTGAAGTTCTTTAACAAACCAACGATTTTATCAATTTGTTCAATGGTATCACCAAACAAATTTTCAAGACTAATTTTAGTGCTATATGCTCTTTTTAGATTTTCCAATTCATCTCTAAATGCTTCTATCTTGATTAAAGCACCATTCAAATCAAATAATTCGTCATTTATGTTATATGTTTTGCTGGTCATTTTGAATGGAATACCCATAGAAAGAACTGTTTCTACAAGTTTATCACCAAAATCACGAATTACATCATATAGTGCTTCAAATTGAGTATGTTGGAAACCACTATCGCACTGCCAATGATAAATGTTAATTTTATCGGCAAATACGAGAGAATCAACTGCAAAAGTATAGAGTTTTTCTACTTCATTATTTTGTGAGCTTGCTAAAAATGTTAAAAAATCTGCTGGAGCTGTTTTTGTCATTACTACTTCCATAAATTTATCTCCCATTATAATGTATTTATAAAAAATGGTGGCTTCATTACAGAAACCACCATTGATTATTATATTATAGTGTGTAAATTTAGAATCCTAAATCTTCATCTTCACCTTCTTCTTCACCGCCACCTTCTTCTTTAGCTGCATCAGCTTTAGCCATAATAGATTGAGCTTCTTCTTCAATTAAGCGGTCATTTCTAATGCGTTGTTCGCTAGTTAAGCCCAAAATATCTTCTAGGAAAAATTGACGAGAGAACAATGGTGGAGCTTCTTCGGAACCAGGTTTAACATTGTTCAATGTTGGTAAGAACTGTGAGAATGAACCAACTACACCACCTCTCTTTTCACACATTGATAAAGCACGCATGAGTTCAAAGTCGGTAGCTGGAATCAAATCAATATGGTAAATGGTTTTATCAAGATACTTACTATCATATCCACGAACCTGTAAATGTACCATAAAGACCTGGTAGATTATATCGGCAAATTTTCTTCTCAATCTCTTATTGAGTTTTTGGAAAGAAGCTTCTTCCAATGTTAAGCCTTCAACACCCTGTGAATATGGTGAACCACCACCTTCACCATTTTGCCATCTTGATGGAGGTACCATCAATGCGTCAGCAACTTGTTCACGGAACATTTTAACATCGTCTAACTGACCATTAAATTCGGTAGAACCCTTGAATGATTCAACAGTAGAACCTTGACCATCAGCATCTTGGGATAGCCAGAAGTCTTCTACGAAAGCCTGAACATTGTTATTACTTTGTATCATACCAGTTACAGGGTCAATAGTTAATTGTTTTCTGTATTTGGAACGAATTTCCTGCATATACTCAGGAACCTTAGAGGTTGGTAATTTACCTGTGTATATCTTGAAAATTCTCTTTTCAGGGGCTCGGGTGATACGATATACTGTTAGAGCATCTTCAATGGCTCTTAATTGGTTAATTGGTCTAATGGCTGGTTCCAAGTGCCCGCGTATATCATTCTTGTTATTTCCCCAGAACCCATAGTTAGCATAAGCAATTTGGTTTGTGGTAAATGTTTTGGCATCGTCATCGTAATCAGGGTTCAATAACTTAACATCTTCTATGAACCCGTGTAATATACCATCGTCATAAACACACATTGTGCAGTATGGTGGCAAACATTTAACGCCAGCAACTCTATCACCTTCTGTATTCAAACAAATTTCTAGGAATAGTTCGGCATCCACTAACCATTTGTAGTAGTAATACCATAACTGTTCTTTACCAAATACCTGGTTAATAATGTAGTTAAATTCATCACGCAAAGTCATTAACTCGGTTTCAGTGAATTTGGATTTAACACTTCGGTCAATATCAAATACTGCTACTTCACCCAAAGCATTTTCACAAACGGCTTCGTCAGCCATCATAGTCAAACATTTTCTAACGAATGGATATAATGCTAGATTACGATACCAGTTAATTCTTTGTCTTTTAGAATTGAAAACTTGTTCAAATAAAATTCCTGAAGAATCATAAACATCTTGACCTTCCACATAACCATTAAGATAGCCATGTGTCAATCGTCTCCAGTCTACTGCATCTTCACTTTTACCAAATGAATTTAATGCGGCATCGGCCTGACGCTGCATTTGATGTTCTGGTTCCGGTTGTAAGAATCTATCGCTGAATGGATTAAGAAAACCTAAATTCATAAAATAATAACCTCACTATATCCTTATTTATAATTTACAATTTTGTTCCATAGTCTTTCGGGAACATAGTCTTGTAAATCTTTTAATAATTTCTCGTCTTTAATGAGTTTCAAATCGTGATTAGCCATCTGTAAGAAAGTCCAATCTATCATTAAATTATCTGCTATATCTTCTACTTGTGGTTTATCAAAATGTAAATATGGTTGCTGAATAAATCCATCGTCATTACAAGGTTCATTTCTATCATCACGCAAAGTTTTCAAGGTTCCATATTTAAACAAAGTAACTAATTGTGATAACCATTCACCATCTTCGGGAGTTGTTTCACTACACCAGTCCCAACCTACTTCAATACCTTTTGTATCATCATGCCAAATTACATTTTCAGGCCATTCTAGTAATAGACTTTCATTTATGTATTCTTGGAAATTTTCTGTGAAACTTGGGGAGAGTAATTTATCTTTTGACTTGAATGGAGTTTTTACTGGTTCATAGGGTTTTCTGTTGTAGTTTATATCTGGGTTTTTCTTGTTATAAGCAATACCCATATTCTTACGGGCAACAAAAGATTTCTTTTGTTTCATTTTGATTAGATTTATTTTGGCCTGGCGTTTAATTTTACCCTTTCTTTGACCCAATTTTCTTTTTCTTTTTTCAGCAGCTTTCATACGAACTTCGCGGGGTTTTCCGTTTTCGTCATATTCTACACGATAGCCCTTTTTGTCAGTCTTCCATTTCTTGACCTTTTTGTTCTTACGAACTACATATTTGACTTTTAGTGCTTCGTCTAAATCTGCTAAATAATCGTTAAAATTCATACTATATTTATGTAAACAAAATTTTACATAAAACTTTATATTTCCTATTGACAACTGAGTATTTTTTATCTATATTTACTATGTAAACTAGAAACAAAGAGGTAACAAATGTCTGATTTAGAACGATATATTAGAGCAAACTGGTCCCGGATGAGTCCTAGTGAAAGACTTTTCGCATTAATGGATTTGGGTACAGAAAACGGTATTAAACCGATTACTGCTGATGAATGGATGGAGTGGGCAATTACACCGAAGAAATAATGGAGGTAAACGAATGACTAATTTATTTTCTACTACACTCACTGACAGAAATGATATTGAACTGTTTGAAGATGATTACATCAAATTCCAGTATGTTGACCCAATGGGTCGGCTAACAGACGAACTGCGTGATGAAATTTTTGTAATTGAATTTGACCACGGTGCTTTTATTGCCCGTTCACTCAAAGAAAGACATCGCACCAGGATTTTGCGTGATTATCTTGAACGCCGAGAAGGAGAATACATTCCGAACTATGGTTCTGTTTACGAATTTGTTAGCAACAAGCTCCCAGTGGAACTTATTCGTGGTGTAAATAAGCCCGATGGCAAATTGGATTAACAACTGGAGAATGTATAATGATGTTACGAACTGATACACCAATGCTACATTTGAGAAATCTCTTTGTGGCACGAAACTATGCTGTAGAACCAGCTAACTATCCTTGTGGTGCTGTGGAATCTACCACATACAAAGTAATCTCAATCAATGGTAAGTTGGTAGCTGAATTTTGGACTACCGCTCCATGCCCGAACATTTTGTGTTCTCTGTATGAATTTGTTCATGGTGCAGTAGTCTATACGAAATCTGGTGAAAAGATTTGGTTTGACGATTTGAACACAAAGAATTACGCATTGGATGTTATGGAATGTGTAAAAGAAATGGCACTCAATTAAGAGTGCCATTTTTGTTGCTTTGAAACGTGTCCGAATTTTTATTTCGTGGAGGCAACAAAACTTTATTTCAATTTAACCACTAAACGAGAGAATTGTTGTTTGCCATTTACATACAAATTATCATCAACATCTACAATCTCAAATGGCAAATTATTAGGGTCAACTCTAACCAATGTGGAAACAGGTAAACCAATCAATTCATCTGTATCAGGAACAGCTTTATAAGTAGCAATTATAACATCGGAATTATCAAATCTTTCAAATGAATCATCCATTGGTACAATGTTAATGCCAGGATAGTTTTTGTTTACTTTCAAATTGGTGTACCAAATTGTGTAAACATGTTTATCTTCACCACCATCGGGTCTATAAAATTTGCTAGCAGTTGTATAACCATATCTAATTTTCTTTTCCATATACATTTTTCTAACTTTTCGGTTAGAAACCATCTTCAATGGTGTACACAACATAATAAATGGTTTATGAATGTAAGTTGTAGCAATATCACCAAAGATACTGAATGGTGGATTAGTAACGATTACATCAGCCATATCTGCTAATTTTTGGCACTCAGCAGAAGTACAATCTCCATTACCGGCTAATGGGTGTTTAATTCTTTCGCCATCTTTAAATTCAGTCCAGTATGTTTCGTTATCTCCTGGTAAAATGTAATGGGAAGAAATCAAACCATTTAATCCTAATTTATCAAAATTATCTTCAAAGTATTTGTAAACATTAGACCACTCAGGATCATCGCAACAACAATACACAGTTTTTCCACTAAAATTGTAGTTTTTCATTTCTTTTTCTACATCTTTGTAGTATGTGTAAAATTCGTCATCTGCTGCTTTAGCAGCTTTATTGAGTGTTTTAGCACCTTTTGTTTCTAGCATAAATCCACGATTATGTAAAATTTCTGTTGCTTCTTGGATATTCATATTGTATTTATGTAAATTTTATTTTACAATAATCTTTAAGAAATCTATTGACAACTGCGTGAATATAAACTATATTTACTATGTAAAAAGAAACAAAGAGGTAACTATGAACACTATCAAAAATCTTCTTGGTGAATCCAATGAATACATCACTGTAAATCCGGCAAATTTTGGTGCTGGTCATGGTAATGGTCTTTCTGTTAAGATAGTTATTCCTGCGTTCTGCCAGGCAAAATGCCCGTTCTGTTTCAACAACTGCACGATTGAAACACAAAAACATGATTTTAAGAAATTCTTTTTTGAATTACGCAAATCGCTGGATATGGTATTCACTTTGAATCGTTCTATCTCTTTGGATATTACTGGTAATGAACCCACTTTCAATGTTCCAATGTTTGAACAACTTATGTTTATTCTTCGTGATTATAAAGAAAAAACTTCTAAAATCGTTCTAACCACTAATGGTTTTCATCTTCGTGAATGTTTGCCTTCTATGGCAGGTGTGGTTGATATTGTGAACATTTCTTTACATCACTATGACGAAAATGTTCGTAAGAATGAAATCCTTCGCACCAACTTTATTCCGACTAATGCTGAGTTGAAAGAAATTATCAAGATTGGTAATGAATGTGGTATTACTTTTACGGCAGTCGCTGTTCTCTATAAGAAATTTGAAATCTTTAAGAATTTCTACAACAAGTTTGTGGAATTTGCTAGAACCACAGGTTTCAAGGATATTCGTTTTCGTTGTAACTATGTTGAACAGGATGAATTTACAACAGAAGTAATGAACACGAAATTTGATAATTTTTGGGTTGAACATCTTAAAGCATTGAATACGATTTACATTAACGAAAATGGTTATGATGTTCGCATTATGGCAGGGGTACCGGATTTGACTGAAATCGTTATTGGTGCTGAATTGGTAATTGACGATGACGGAAAGACCTATGTGGATTACAATAAAAGATATGCTGTAAATCAGGAAAATGTTAATACATTCAATTACATTTATCTCCTTAAGTAAATAAAGTTTTACAATAATTTACAAATAAATCGTTGACAACTGTGGGCAATTTAACTATATTTACAATGTAAACAAGAAACAATGAGGTACAACAATGGATAACACAAATCTTCTCTCCAATCGTGATACTACCGCTGACATGAAGAAAATTGAAACTCGCATTGATAAGTTCATGGAAAAGTTCACCAATCTCACGAATGACGAAAAGAAGAATTTGCGTTATGCGTTGAATGAACTCTCAAAGGGAATGTATTGGAACAATGTTCATTTGAAGGACTACAAGAAGTGGTTGAAGATTTACGATGAAAATTGTGAAGGCAAATACAATCCGGGTGCTAGAATTGAAAGAATGTATCAAACACTCACTCGTATTCGTGCTGTTCGTAAGACTATGACTTTCATTATGCACCGTTATGACGAATATGTAATTGAATACACGAAGCTCAACGAAAAGTCCCACTAATAACAAACGAGGAAAACAATGAATCTTGAAACATTTAAGAAAATTCTTTCTCTCACCCCAAATCAAACTTTTATGCACGTGGGTCATCCATTTGGTTCTGGTGTTCTTTATACCATTAAAGAAACCCTGAACAATGTTGTGGTAGTTGACGCCGCTATGCTCTCTGACGAATATGATGTTATGGAAATCGTCAAACAGAAGAAGGGTAAAAATCTTACTGTTGTTGTCCTGGATGTAAATCGTATGATGCCGAGTATTCACAATGCTTTTATGCGTGAATTTTTCTTCAATTTCCCGACGAATTTTGATTTTCAAAATTCACGTCTAATTCTGTTGACGAATTACGAATACAAAACTGGTGATGACCCAGCTTATGAAGTGCGTGAAATGCCGTTTATGGATATTTCTATTTACGATAAATTCACTCACTACTACATAGAGAAGGAAAAGCCAATTTTCACCCATTTTGGCGAATAAATTTTGTTGTTACCTCCTAAAAAACCCTCGGAATTATCCGAGGGTTTTCTGTATTAAATAAAATTGTTATTTCCGTTATCTATCATACACAACCATTCTTGTAGATGTTTATTGCTCTCCATCCAGTATCCTTGATTTATGAAATTATATTGCCAGTTTAATACTTCATTATATTCGTCTTTTTTACATAAATTAAAAAAGATTTTATCTATATCTGCAACAGTTGCATTATCAAGAACTTTACATTTTGGATTTATTTCTTCATAAGGACTCCATTTATTAGCAGAAAATACAGTACCAAGTAATACTGTGCCTGCGGCACATGATTCAGTATGTCTTAATGCTGATTTACAAGCATTAAATGTATTTTCAACTAATGGGGCAATTTGGAAATCGGCACCCAAACTCATAACCAATCGTGGATAACTTTGTGAATCTACCCACTGAACAAATTTGATTTTGTTCTTAATTGGTTCCCAGAACCAAGGCAACGCACCCATACAAATGAAATCAATCTTATTTTCATTTACATTCTTTATAACCCAATCACACCATGCGTTATTCATATCACCTTTTAATGGGGTGATACCTGGGAAACCCTGTGGTTCTTGTGGACTTGGTTTTCTTGCTGGAACAGGATTACGATAATGGCAAGGAGAACCACTATACAAAACCTTTGGCTTTACCAAATCTTCAGTTCTGTTTTGTTTTCTTGGAAAACTCCACAAATAGCGAGGTACAACATTACGAATAACATGTACTTTTTGTTCTGGGATTTTAAATCGTTCAATGAGTTTTACTTTTAAGAACTCGGTAGAAACAACTAATTCATCAAACAATGGGAAAGTCTGTTCAGCAACACTGGTAGTTCCCTTTATATCAAAATGTAGGGAAGCGGTATTATATTCAGGAATACCCTGTCCGTCAATTTCCCAAACCTGGTCATCAAATTCCGAAACAAGTTTAAAACCAAACTTTGGTTGTAATGCTTTGTATCGTTTAACCATTTCAATATGTGCTGGAGAAACAGGTCTTTGAATAACTATTGCTTTAGTTCTAGCAAGATACATTGGGTCAAAAATTGGGATTGGGGTAATTACAGGTGTAAATCCAAAGTGTTCGTGGCCGCAATACCAAAGGGCATTGTGTCTCAGCCTGATGTGGGAACACCCACTAGAGTCTCCGTACTATTATAATCACTAAACTTTTCCCATCATTCATATTAGCATTTAACATTAATTCACCTCAAATTTTTATCAAATATAGAAAAATTCTACTGGGTGGTAGAATTTTTCTTATTTATACGAACTGTTATTTGTCCAAGTCTTGTAATGTATCTCTTGCCACATTGACGTCTTTCTTCAAAGCAGCAATTTCAAGTTTCTGTTTATCACGCTGTTGGATTAATGGTTGTTTAATCTTGATATACAAATAGTTCTTTGTCTTTTCGTCAACATTTGAACCAATCTTTTTAATCAAGAAACTTGCGTTTTCAGGATTAGTGAATTGAACATCTTCGGGTTTCAAAATCTTACCATTAAAGATAAGTTCAACTGCTTTCTTAACCATTTCAATTTCTGCTAAATCGGAATCACTTGTGGATTGGATTACTGAAGCCAATGAGTTCATAATTCCTTCAACATCGTAGATACATTCACCACTTGGGGTATCACTCAATGTTACATCGTCAGGATTTGCTTTTCCTTTGGTGAAATCTGGGTCATCTTCGTAATCGTCAAGATTTAGTCCATTATCATCTTCCTGGTCAGAGCCGTCGCCTGTACCACCCTCACTGCCATCTCCTGAACCACTATCGGAGCCACCTTCTCCACCACCAGGTCCATCGTCAGCAAATGGGTCACCACCGGCATCGTCACCACCCATATCATCATCGCCACCACCTGCATCATCGGCAAATGGGTCATCGTCAGCTTCGTTTAATGATAATTTTGGTTCTTTTTCTAGTTCGTCTGATAAATCAAATTTAATCATTTTATCAGCTAGAAATTGTTTGAAATCTATCATTGTATTCTCCTTTTGGTAAACTTCGTCAATACGGGAAAGAATGTCGCATTTCTTTTTATTCTTCACATTTGAAATCGTAAGATAATCAAAGAACATACGAGCAACTTTCGCATTCGGTTTAGTTAATAGAATTTTCATACTATGCGAATCTTCGTCAATTAAGTATTTGACTACTAATTCCATTAAATCTTCATATTTGCTTTCTGCCTCATTCACCAACTCTGGCGAAAACTTCTTTGAGACTTGGCTAAAAAACCTTGAAAAATAAGTATCTCTTTGTTGTATTCTATAATAAACCGAAAATTTCATATCACTCTTTAATAAACCTTAACTAAAATCGTATGTGGGCAAATCTTTTGGGTCTGTAATACAATCATCGTCATCCACTTCTTCCATAACTTTTTGGAGTAAGTCTTTTGATGTTATGTTGTATGTATTATTGTTAATTTGTGTCAATGACTGTGGACCGGATGGTTTTGCGGCACCTTCAATGCGTTTTAGTGCTTGTTGTTGTTTCAATTCAAATTCTTGCTGACGCATTTTTTCTTTACTTTCCACAACTTGATAGTCAGTTATTTGTCTTTCAATATCAGCTAAGTGCATAATATCTTCGGAAATCGTCATAGAGAGTTTAGCATAAACTTCAAACATGCGTGGTGGAGCACCGACTTTACAACAGGTCTTTAATTCTTCACAAACAATTCTATTTGATTCAATTCTATCTTGAAGTTCAGTTTTAATGTATTCAAGATTTTCCAATGAGTATTTCTGTTTTTTGGATTCTTTGGCTGGTTTTAATTCTTCACCACCTTCATCCATATCTTCAATATCATTGTTTATATTGAATGTATCGTTTAATGTATCAAAACTTTTATAGTCCATAATAATTTCTCCATTATTTTATGTATAATGGAAAAAGTGGCTTTGTGAGCCACTTTTGTCCTATAATAGAAATTTTGAGTTAATTACTTGCCAAATTTCTTATTAAATGCTTCCGTTTTGAGTTTGGTTTTGGCAGCATCAATCTTTTGTCTGATTTTTGCGTGAACTACTGCCATAATCTTTTCTTCCAATTTGTCAAAACGGCCTTCATTTAGATAGGAAATCAAATAACCACTGTTTTCAGCGAGAATACCACCTTTCTTATGGAAATGGTTGTAGGCTTCGGATTTGGTTTCGTCAGTAGTTTCTTCACTAGATTCTTCGCTAGTTTCTTCACTACTTTCTTCACCACCTTCTTCTCCACCTTCTTCACTTGTTTCTTCGCTGGATTCTTCTTCGCCACCTTCTTCAGGTTCAGCAGTTTCTTCTGTGGTTTCTTCGGCAGGGGTTTCTTCACCACCTTCGCCTTCTTCACCACCCTCTCCAGTTTCTTTCTTCATTTGGTCTGTAAGAGTTTGGATTTGAGCTGTTAAGGTTGCGATAGCATCTTTCAATTCATTTATTTGTGAATCATCACCATCTTCAATTCCGGTTTCTTCCTTTGTTTCACCTTCAAAGTCATCGTCTAAACCATCATCTTCAGTAGCTTCTTCGTCACCACCTTCTTCGGAAACATCTGTATCTTCAGGAGCTGGTTCTTCTTCGGCTGGAGCCTCTTCAGTTGTTTCTTCTTCGCTAGTTTCTTCTGCTGGAGCAGCATCATCGGAAGTAGCTGGCTTTTCTTCTTCGCCATCCAAGAAACCTTCATAAAGTTTCTGCTTCTTCCATTGTTCAAAATCTATATCTCTATTTTTCATATTTTTTCTCCAAAATTTCTATTATACTATATTTATAATACTTCCATTTTTATAGATTTTTGGTGTAAATTTTAAAAACATCGCTATTTTTTATCAAATCAAAGACCTGATGGACCTTATAACTAGCCATAAAATCCTTTTCTTCCATAGCCAAATCTTGTTCAAATGTATCTAAATACTGCTTGATATAGTCTACGGCGTTCTTTTTTACAGTTTCAGTAGCAAACAAATTAAAGAAAGTAATTGGGCTATATTTCTTTTCCAAAGACTTTGTATTTAATGATTTGGTATTTTCTTCAATGAAATTTATCAAATTCATCAATTCCTGGTCTTGCTTAACCTTTTCTGCTTCGTCTTTTACGAGCTTGGGAATAATGAAAAGATAAAACAATGGATTATCTTCTTTCTTAAAAAATTCGGTAGATTCTTTTAAATATGTTCTCAACATCATAATACCTTATTTATCATCGTATTTGGCTGCTATTCTTTCCAAAGCAAGTGCCATACTATTTAGAGTATTCTTCATTTCTTTAATATCTTCTTTAATGCCCGTAGTTTCGTTCAAAAGATAATTAACATCTTTTTCCAATAGTTGTTTTTCACTTCTTAACTGTGTTATTTCGGCATTAAGACTAGATATTTTATCATTTAAGACC
>JAEEGG010000404.1_pt1 | contig 152454 bp, 88 predicted proteins | sample 9134161 | NCBI WGS metagenome assembly JAEEGG01 (sample SAMN16246543, study PRJNA631951) | gut metagenome | biome: gut microbiome; feature: rumen; material: CR-attached | host: Bos | place: Iran: Karaj | collected 2018-10 | reverse complement strand
CGAAGCACAGCGCCTTCAAGGCGGGCACCATGGTCGAGTATGCCGAGACCTCAGACAACAAGAACGAGGTTCAGAAGTTCGAGGAGTTCACCATCTCTGCCAAGGAGATTGCTATCGGCAACGCTGTTCACAACAACCGCTGGACAATTGACAACTAATTTCCAATTCCCAGGTTTGAGGCTTGAACGCCAAGCCTCAAACCTTTTACAATTTAACAAATAACCTAAAACCTGTAAAGAGACATGAAATTTCCAGAGTTCGAGTCAATCGTCGATAATGCCGCTAATGCAGCGGGAAAGGTGGCCGGCGAGGGTGTAAAGCAAGCTAAGGGGGCGGCAGCCAAAATTGACAGTGCCGTCGCCGAGACAAAGACGAAATTAGACAACGCCGTCTCTAACGCGACGAAAGAAGTCGGCAGCCAAGTTTCCAAGGCTACGAATGATCTGGAAAAGAAGGTTGAGGCCGGCGTCAAGGAAGCCAAGAAAGAGGGTAGCAAAATGGAAAAGGCTGCACTCGACATGGCCAAAGAGGGCGGCAAAAAGGCTGGCAACGCCATTGACGGGGCTAAGTCGAAAATCGGCGATACCGTCTCCGGTCTTGAGGAGATGGCTAAGAATGCCACTGCCGGAGCTGACAAGATGCTTCAAGAGGGCATCAAGAACGGCATGAAACAGATAGACGATGTCGTAAGCGAAGTTACGCCCGACATCGAGGGTGCCTTTGACGATTTCAAGGGTGAGGCCGAGAAGTTAGGCAACGAGGCCGAGAAGGAGGCAAAGCAGATAGCCAATGATTTAGAGGAAACAGGCAAGGAAGTCTACGACGAGGCCGAAAAGATGGTCAATGATGCTATCAATGAGGCTGAGAAGGAGATTGACAACATCATAGAGGAAGGCAAGCAGGCCATTGACAACGTCAAGGATGACCTGAACGACCTGAAGAACGAAGCTAAAGAGGAGCTTAACGACCTGAAGAACGAAGCTAAAGAGGAACTCAACAAACTGAAGGACGAGGCTAAGGAAAAGCTCAACGAACTGAAAGACGAAGCCAAGGAGAAGTTGAACCAGCTCAAGGAGGAAGCCGACAAGCTGAAAGAAAAAGGCAAGGAACTCATTGAGGAAGGAAAGGAGAAGATAAAGGAGGCTGTTGAAAAGGGAAAGGAGAAAGTTAAAGAGATACTGGATGAGGCCAAGGAGAAGGCTAAGGATGCCCTTAACGAACTGAAGGATGCCGCCAAGGACAAACTCAACGGTTTGAAGGCAAAAGGCAAGGAAGCGATCAGCAACCTTGTCAGCAATCCCTCAGAGGCTGTAGCCTCGATAGGCACCTGGGGGAACGACATCTCTTCGGGGTTGAAGCCTAAGATTCCAGAAACGTTAGAATCATCCATCAGCGAGATGGTCTCAAGAGGGACACCAGCTATTGGTGGCGGACCTGCCGAGAGCGACGAAGACTTCCCGTTCTACGGTTACGTGAAAGTGGGCGGACAGAAATACGCCGTTGTAGAGTGCAGCTACGAATTCCAGCAGACTCAGGACAGTACCGGCAAGCCGTCGTCAAGGCCACGCGGAGGGAACATCACATTCAAGACCCCGTCGCTGAGCGACGATAACGTGTTCTTCTATAAATGGATGTTCAGCAAGACTGAAGTCGAGTCGGGATTTTTCAAATTTGTCGTCTATTCAAGCAACAATAAGCGCCTCTACAAGACCGTATCGTTTGAAAACGCCTACTGCGTCAAACTTCAGGACTACTTCAACGACAAGGACAGTAAGCTGATGTACACCGAGGTGACCATCGCGGCCGAAATCATACAGGTTGGCTCCAACGACATTGCCGAGTTCAACAACGAGTGGAGCTGAATGAAGTGAAGAAGTGAAAAGTGAAAAGTGAAGTGGTAGCCCTATGTCAATATCCGTAAAAAACATCACGCTCAGCATCGACGGCACACAGTCGAAAAAATTCAAGATAGAACTCAGCGGTGCCCAGTATAACTTGAACAACTTCAAGCTTGTGCAGCGGCTTGACGAGCCCAACGTGCTGACCTTCGACCTCGTCAAAAATCCCATTGAGGATATCAGCGAGCCACAGTTTACAGTATGCTCCGACATTATTGGCAAGCCGGTCACGCTCAACCTGCAGACCGACTCCATCGAGACGGAGATAGCCAAGTGGGCACAGGGCGCACAGGTAGCCGACCTGGAGTTCGACGGCCTTGTCACTGCAACCTCTGCCACCCGCGACAGCAGTCAGTACGTGGTACATGTCGAGGCAAAGACATGGGACGCACTCCTGCAGGACCATCCCAACTGCAAGTCGTATGAGAATAAGACTCTGACGGACATCGTGCAGGACGTGCTCGACGGCGTTCCCAACCTCGGCTCAATGGTTCTTACGCGCCACAGCGACGAAATAGAGTACACCGTGCAGTACAACGAGAATAACTACGACTTCCTCAAGCGCTTGGCACGGCGCTACGGCGAATGGTTCTTCAACGACGGCATGATCCTGCTCTTCGGACAGATTGGCGAGCCAGAGCCTGTCGTCTTGGGCTATCCAAGCAAGGACGTGCCCGAATACAGCGTGAAGATGAAGATGCGCCATGTGGACTTCAAGCAGGTGGCCAGCTCCTACCACGCCTTCGACAGTACCGTCAAGGAGGGAAAGGACGAGTCGGAGAAGGAGATGAACACGCTTAACAATAGTGTCTATGAGGCTTCTGTCAACAACTTCGTCAAGCCCACATTCGAACAGCTCAACATGGGCGGCATTGCCGGTGAGGACAGCCGTGAGAAGATGCTCGACATTGCGGCGAAATCACAGGCACGCAGCAACCGTGCCCAGATGCTGGAGTACACGGGCGTCACCTACTGCTCTAACCTCAAACTCGGTAGCAAGCTCGTCATCAAAGACAACTACATCACCAGTGACGACTCTAACAGCAAGAGCGATGTTCAGCAGGACGAGATTCTCATCACTGAACTCATTCACGAGTTTGATGTCGAGGAGCATTACAAGAACACCTTCAAGGGCCTGCCCGCCGGCTGCGACTATCCGCCCACCTACAATCCCAACACGTTCCCCAAGTGCATGCCCAGCCGCGCCATCGTCATGGACAACGAAGACCCCGAGACCCTCGGCCGCATCCGCGTGCAGTTCGACTGGCAGAAGCAGCAGGACGAGAGCATGATGACGCCCTGGCTGCGCATCACCCAGCCCTACGGCGGCAAGGACAAGGGATTCTTGTTCATTCCTGAGATTGACGAGGAGGTGATGGTTGGCTTTGAGGGTGACAATGCCGAACGGCCTTATATCATGGGCACCTATTTCAATGGTGTTGACTCGCCTGACGTGAAATGGTTGCCAGGCGAAAACGAGGTCAAGGCTATCCGTACCAAGAACGGCCACACCATAGAGTTTCACGACAAAGGAAAAGGAGGATACATACGTATCTACGACAAGGACAAAAACAAGTACTCCATCACCATGTCCACCGACAGTGCTTCTGTCAGCATACAAGCCTCTGGAAATATTAGTCTGAATGCGGGAAAGGACATCACCATGAATGCGGGCCAAAACTTCAAAATAACGACCGGATCAAGTATGACAAACATCGTTGGCCAAAGTTTCCATATGGAAGTGGTACCCAGTTACCAGATACCAGCTCCAGAGCCAATCATGTCCTCATACGAAGACCAAGTGTGCAGCGCACCACCAGCTCCCACTTCAGTACCGGCTATGTTCCAACTCGACCTGGCCAGTGGGCAAATGCTGATGAAGACCAAACAGGTGACCGAAGAGGTTGACGATTTTATAGATATCAAGACGAAAGAACTGCTGCATACTGCAAATGTACACTACAAGCTGACCAACGGCAGCTCATCCATAGAGATGGCGGGCAGCAATGCCTCACTCTCGGCCGGAGCCGAGCTCTTCCTGCAGGCTACAACCGACATGACAATATCGGCCATGGGCACCGTAAACATGGGAGCCATGACCATCCTGATGAACTGACACCTCTTTTTATGTAATTATGGCAGACAGCACGAAAAGCGGCAGCACAGGGAACACCCAAGAACAGAGCTTTGGCGAACAAGTGGGGACTGTAGCCAAAATGATAGGAAAAGGCTGGTGGGAGTCCGACACCGGACTTATGAACGATGCCAACTATCAGGGTACGCATGAGGAGGCCAACCGCTCGCTGTTTACAGACAATTTCGACTACGAGAAGATTCAGAAGCAGTCGACGGCTCACCTGAACAGGGTCGACCAGTCGATGTTCCCCGCCAGGGCTGGGTTCCACTCAGCCCTGCAAGGGTCGATGAATCTGTGTACGGAGAACGCCATCGTACAGTGTGCCATGGGGTCGGTATGCTCCAAACTCCATGTCATGGACCCCCTCAGAGGCTCGGCCATAGGCACAACCATCAAAAACCGCTGCGCCGTCGTCACCGACTGCGTGCCGGGCCTGAACTTCGATGGCTTCGGGGCCTGCTGGAACATTCTTAACCCGGCTGTCGCTGCCGCCACGCTGGCTGCATCCATTGCCGCAGGCACGTTCGTACTCACCCCCATGCCCTGTCTGGCAACCATGATGCCGTCACCGTGGTTGCCTATCCTGGGCGAAATGATAATGATCAGAAAGAAACCCGTCCTGGTAGACAAAAGCCTTTGCAACTGCTGGGGACTGGGCTTTATCACCATTACACACTGTGGACAGGGACTTGACGCAACGCCCATCAGGCTCACCAATACCGACGGCACTGTCAACTGGCATCTTGTACTACCGCTTGCAGCCAACATCGCAGGCACTGTCTTAAGTGGCGGAGGTGCGTTGGTGGCTAACGCAGCAAAAGCAGCGGCAGCAGCTAAGGGTGCCCAAGCCGTGGCGGCAGCAGCCGAAGCCAGCCAAGCAGCGCGTGCCGCTGCACTGGCCGCCAAGGCTGCCAACGCCATGAAAGTGGCTAACGTCGCAGCAAAGGTTGGAAAGGCAGGCGATATAGCCAGCAATGTGATTACCATAGCTGACGGCATCGGCTACATCTCTGAAGGCGACATCACGTCGGGACTGCTTAACATCGGCGGAGGAACTATAGGGATGGGCTTCACTGGTGTCGATATGGCCAGAACAGCCAAAGGTGCAAAGAACACCCAGCAGCTGACCAATGTCTTCCGCGACACGCTCGACCCAAGTATGCAGAAGCAGCTGGACAAAATGCTGGCTCAGGGTACCGATGCTGACTTCATCGCCACGGTCATCAGGAAGAACCCGGAAATATATGGCGATCTCTCCAAGATGAAGAAAGCCGACCTCGAACAGCTCATTAAAGCATCAAAGCCATATACCACGGCCGATAACACTGCTGCAGCTGCCAAGAAAGCTAACGACAGTGCCAAAGCTACGCAAAAAGGAGCAGGACAGGCTATTCAGCCCACTAATGATGCCATCAATATCGCAAGAAAGCAGGCCGAAGCAAGCGAGCATGCTGCCAAGGAAGCGCAAAAAACTGCTGAAGAGCTGCAGAAGGTCACTAAGAATGCTGACGATGCCATTGAGGCATACTCAAAAGCCCTGCTAAAATCGGATGACATACAGAGGGACATAGACCGTCTGACTGAACAAGCGGCAAGGTTAGACCCAAAATCAAAAGAATACAAAAACATACAGAGCAGGATAGCGTCAGAAAAGTTGAAGCTGTTTACAGCCAACGTCGATGTACAGAGCACAAAGAAATCGCTTGACAATGCCACTGACACGCTGCTTGACACCAGGAACAGCGTGAAGGCGGAATACGGCGTAGACACTGTTGACGGCATGAACGACGTGGCCGCTGACCTAAGACGTACCGCTGACGAAAACGCCGAATTGGTAACTGGTCTGGAAGCCGAATTACCCAAATTGCAAAATGCCGCTACTGACAATACGGAGATAATACGTACAGGAACTGCCCTGAAGCAGGCTGAGAAAGAACAGCAAAAGCAGCACCGTCTTGCTGACACAGCTGCTGATATCCAACATGACGCCGACATAGACAGCAAGATTTCGAATGCCGCAGCTGGCTATGCTGTTACCAATAATATTGTCAAGCCAGCAGTCAGCAACGCCCACAACACCAAAGAAGAGCAAAGGAACACTTTCAACAAAAGAGGCGGATACGGACTGACTGAGGAGGAAATGAAGATTCTGCAAGGACAGGACTGACCTGACCGTAGAATAAGGGATTACGAATAGCGGCGCCAAACGACCCGAATGGAGGCGCCAAACGACCTGAATAGCGGCGCCAAACGACCCGAATGGAGGCGCCAAACGAATGGATATATGGCTATAAGCTGTAAGAAAACCTGCACTTCCTGCACTGACTACTGGAAATCAGTGCGTTACACGACGATGGAAGCCAGTTTTCCTGCACTGAAACCTGCACTTGAGAACTTGAAAGTACCTCTGATGCACTGCAATTCTCGAGAGAATTTAGGCAAAAGGTGGCGGGTTTCGAGCAAAAGGCGGCGGGTTTTGAGCAAAAGGCGGCGGGTTTTGGCAGTGCAGGAATGAGTGCAGAATCCAGTGCAGGATTTCCAAATAATTTAATGCTGTAACCTCTTGACTGTCAGTGGTCAGTGCAGGAAGTGCAGGATTTTTAAAGATATAAACATATTAAAAACAAAAACAAATATTACGATTATGACAGACCAGGAATTCTATCAAGAAGAGTTTATCGTCATGCTGACCATTGACGGTACATCGTATGACGAGATTGAAGTCAAAGTGACTGACCCGAACAAGACAATACGTGACCAGATTAACAGTATTGTCCAAGTGTTTGAACTGCCCAAGATGGACAATGGGGGCAACCCCATCCAGTATCTGCTTGGCAAACTGATGGAGGACGACGAGGAGCCTGTCATCCTGGAGTTTGAGGACGAGAACGGTCGCGAGATGGCTCTCGTTGACTATGACATCCAGCCCATGGATCATCTGCATCTCATCTCTGTTCCTATAGCAGGCTAATTGACAATTGAAAAGAGATAATTATGAATCCAGCAATAAACAACTTTAATTTGAAGGAATTGAAGGGCCGCGACGCCCGTCTGTTCCAGGAATGGAAGGAGCTGGACGCCGTGTGCAGCAAGCGCAAGGAGAACAGTCCTAATCCTTTCAAGCCGTCACTTTCGTATATCATCCGTCGGAAGAATGCCATGGGACTGCCCACGGAGTTTGAGATATGGTACCGCTGCAAGTCGATTGTCGGTGTAGAAGACACACAGCCCCCGCGTAAGCCCATTTTCGGCAATCTGCACAAGATGAGCGTCGTGCTGCCAAACAACTATCCTTCAGCCGACGGCAATCCCGTTTTTACTTTCTTGACCGACATCTGGCATCCCAACATCCGCAGTAGCGGGTCGTTCAAAGGGCATGTCTGCCTGACCATCAAGGAGATGGGCGTTCTGGCTTCCATTAAAGATTTGGTCCTTCGCGTAGAGCGTTATCTGAAATATCAGATGTACCATGCCCAGAACACCTACCCCTACCCTGAGGATCAAGGCGTGGCAGAGTGGGTACGCGAAGAGGGCGAGCCCAACGGTTGGGTAAGATTTGCGCAGGATAGTCAGACTGATGAGAAACCTGTTTCCCCTACTCCGCCCACTGACGGCAATAAGGAAGAAAAGCCTAAGAAGAAAATATCACTGAGCATCTAAGAAACAATACTATGAGGAAGATTCTGTTACTAACCCTCGGCTTCTGCTTAGTGTGCATCAATATCAATGCCGATGAGCAGAAAAAGATAAGTCTGAGTAATGACCACTCACAGGAGACTGTCAGCTTAGGCTACTGCAACATTTTTGCTACACTTAAGAACACTGGTGATGACAGTTCGGCTGAAGTTGCCATTGAATTGGAGAATTTGGATGAATCGAAAGTCTTGATACTCTTCGATCAGGCTTATTCTGAGAAAAGCATCAAGAAGCTTCGTACCTCCATCCGCTTCGACAAGAAGTTTGGCGGCACCAAGAACAAAAGGGTCATCGACCCATATAATAATCCGATGAACGCTGTGATGCTTGTAGAGCCTTCCGACAAACAGTCACTTCCCAACGTTACTGTAAGCAATGAGGAGGGAGCCAAGTGTCGTATGCCTATCTACATTGCCAAATTCAAAGGCAAGAAAAAGTTGATACTGCTTGAAAAGCAGGTGATAGAACTAGACATTGATGCAGAACTAAAGCCCAGCAAGGAGTACGTATCTCTAAGCAGCGACTGTGAAAAGTTGGAAAACGAGCTAAAAAGAGTTGTCATCTGTACCAATCCCAAACACAAGACATCAGTAAGCAAGCAGAAAGAATCTTATGAGAAGAGGATTGACGCGCTCAAAGAACGTATAGACAACGCTATTGCCGCCCACAACTGGACGGCTGGCGACGGCGGCTATAAGCGTTACAACGCCCTGAAAGAACGCCTTGACAACGCCAACTTCAGGGAAGGCGACTGCGGTAGACACGGGCGAGTCAGAGAAGGGCATACTTGCAGCTACTGTTCGCTCTCACTCCAGCAGATTTACCACAAGTTGGACGACTTCTACAAGAAGATTTATAGCAGTAACAACCGCAAAGAAGCCAAGGCCAGCGTTATGAGTCAAGTAAATGCACTCTATCAGTGCTGTACAGACCCAACTTGCTCGAAGCATGCCTCAGCCTGGAAAAAAGGTGGCGACTATAAGACCAAAATCATAGAACGCTACAACCGCATCAAGAATCTATGACAAAAAGACTACGTTTTACGGCATGTCTGGCTGCTGTCTTCGTTAGCAGTACCTTGACTTTGGCTAAGGACGTCAAAGACACGCTCTATTCTACTAACGGCGATAGGGTCATCCTGAATTACAACATGACGCGAGACGGGGGCCAGGTTACGGTGAAGTTTAACAACATTCTGAAAAAGTTAGGTCAGCGGACCCAGGACAAATACAAAAAACTGGACGAAATTGCCGTCGTTATCTTTGACAGAACGGGCAATTACCGGGATTTGAAGTTCGACGGCCAGACGCCGAGTGCCTTTATGGTCCCGTCCAACATAACCTATACGCCCTCTTCTGACGGTTATTATCTGCTTCAAGAGAATCCTGTCTTACAGTTTACTGTAAAGGACGAAGACGCCCAGCTCTCCATTCCGCTCTATCTGGCTCACTACGAAGGCAAACGCCATTACAAGGTGTTTGGCCAGTGTGGAACGCTTCAATTAAAACCGAAAGCGAATAAGACTCGTTCTGCAGCTGGTGGCATTGGAAACGGCAGTGATGGGAATGATGTTGGCTCAGAAACTATTACGACAGAGGAACTGACCGATGAAGGGCTCTCACCTGCAGATGAAGCTGCCATCCGCATCAGTTCTGTGATGTCGATGCTTGAAAAAGCTAAGAAACTTCCCTTCTCTGAAGAACTGACACATGAGGCTTCGATGCTGCGCGAACTACGCTTCAAGGTGACCGACGATGAAGTCAGTAAGCAGATAGCCCAGACGCTTGATGCTTACGACAATAAAAAACAGGAGCTGGAAGCGCAGGCCGAAACGGCCCAGAACGCAGCAGCTGCTCAAGCCGCCCAAAAGGCTCAAGAGGCCAAAGCCCTGACCGACTCTCTGTCAGCAGCGTCTGCATTGCAGGCAGCTAAAGACAAAAAGGAGATTATGTGGCTCGTCGGTGGTCTCGGCGGTCTGGCTCTTCTAATCTTCGGTGGAAAGCAAGTCATCCAGACCATTAAGAACAACCAGTTGCAGAAAGCCCAAAGACAAATGATGGAGGGCATCACAAAGATGGCCGGTGGAGGAATGAATGGCGTTAATGCGGCCAACCCCTTTGGCAACGTTCCTGGGATGAAACAAGCTGAGCAAGCTGTAACTGGCAAACTACAGCGCAAGCTAAGCAAAGAAGGTGAGGCAGCCAAACAACGACTGCAGGAAATGAAAAAAAAGCCAGAAGCTAAGGAGACTCCAAAAGTAGAGCCTAAAAGGCCATCACTCAACGACCAGATACCTGCCAAGTATAAGAGATGGCGCAAGCCCGGGCAGAATCCGAATAAAAACGTTTCAATTTGATACGCAATGAATAAACTAAAAAACAATTTGATTGTTGCCATGCTGCTCTTTATGAGCATTCAGGCACAAGCTGTTAAGGGTACAAATACTGAACCTCTGCAGTCGGCAAAGGTTGTCAGTAGCTTCAGAGAATATGTGGAGACTATACCTTATTTAAAAGAGGCAGAGATGGCCTCTCTCATTAAGGATATTGACAACCACATCAACTGTCTGAAGAACTCGACAGATAAGGAGGCATATATCACAATGCACGACCTGCGCTATTTCATCGCCAACCAACGCGACTCGATAGAACGCTATCAAGGTAAAAAGACCATGATGATTGAAGACTTCCTTGATCAGTATGGAAATCAGGAGTTTGAAGACCGTCAAACATGCGTTGAACAGATGCAAGCAGTGCTTAACGACAAATTAGGGCCGTGCGAAACAAACCTTAACCTCTTAGAAAGAGAGTTGAATGCCAAAGAGGAAAAAGCATTCCTCGGTTTAGACAAACAGACCTTAATCATCATCGGCTCTTGTATCGGAATACTCCTGCTCCTTCTCTTGATTTATGCCATTAGCAGGTCAGGAAAGAAGAAAGAGGCCGTCCCCGTCGCAAACTACCGTTCGCCCCACGCCAATAGCAACAATAATGCAGAAAGTGGCATTGTTGTACGTCGCAAGACGGCTACTATCCTCAAGAAACAGAGTCTTGAAGGCGTTATTGACAATCCTGACTACATGAAGGTTGACGTGGAGGACTTCTGTTATGATTCGGCGGTGCGGCGCATCTACATCAAAAATACATGCATCGAAGAATTGTATAACATGTATGTCAACGACCAAAATGCGCCTGAACAGGCTCGTGAGTATGGCTGTATGGTGTTAGGGCGCTGGGTACACGACGCTGAAAGTAACGAGTACTATGTATCGTTGGAACAGATTGTACTGCCAGGCGATGATGCACTGCTTGAAGAGTACGAACTGAACTTCGGCGGCAAGATTAAATTGAAGGTACTAGAAGAACTGCGTAAACTGCGACGCGAAACCAACCTCCAATACGACTTGACTTGTTGGGTTCACTCGCACCCAGGACTGGGCATATTCTTCAGCAATTCCGACAGTAGCGTACAGATGCAGCTGAAGCATCCAACCCACCCCAACTTCCTGACGGCAATCGTTGTGGATACATTGACTCCGGGCATGGAACTTGGTATCTTTACATTCCACCGCGACACCACCATCAACACTAAGAACGATCTGAAGCAACTATACTCTTTAGAGGAATGGTACGATTGGGCTAAAGAAAGTCTCGCAGGTACATCGAAACGAAAGAGCATGGATGCAGAGACCACATTTAACAGTGACGACTATTTCAGCACATTGGCTAATGCTTCATCACATTCCAACGTTTGCAATGGTATAGAACTAAGCAACAACATGGTGGTTGACATCTGCATGGCCCTGACTGGCCATAGCAACGGTATCGTAGGACACATACACGGTAAGGCTGTTCAGCAAGGTACGAAGACAGTCTATCTGGCTGAACAACTAGTAGAGAACGAACAACAGGCCACCCTCCCCATGATTGGCTCGTTCGTTGTTGCCCAGCACTGTAGCATTCCGAGTGTTAGGAAATTTGTTGAAGACAGGCTCAGCCAGATTCACTTCGTGTTGGTTTACACTCCGGCTGATGGTCTGCTGACGTCAATTCCCGTCATCGACAACGACTTATGTACAGACATTAAATACTACGGAGAACATAAACTTGAAAACTTAAAGCAATGGACAAAAAGAAGCAGATAATGAAACGCATATGGACAGCCTGCATTATGCTGGCGTGTATGCTCCAGGCAGGAGCACAAGATGTCTCACAGATTCAATTCTGTGACAAGCAATATGAGTACGGACTTGGCAAGGACAGCATTACGCTCTTTTTGAAGGTGCTCGACAACGAAGGGAAACCTAACACCGAAATTACAGTAAATGATCTTGACAAGTATCTAGTCGTAAACGAAGAAGGTGTTCTTATTTCTCCAGACCGCCGCAAGATTACCTCATTGAGTTCAGGTCAGCGCATTCCTAGTGACTACACGTTCTCCGTGCTCGTTGACCTTAGCATTCCCGAAGAGGGGAAAGGACAGATCTTCAAGGCTTTCGGTCAGTTGGTTGAGAGCGCACCTGACAGTTGCGTGTTCCTCTCGTTCTTTGGTGATGAGGTGACGGCCAGCCAGTTGGTTACGAAGAAAAACCTTCCCGATTTTGAGTCTAAGTTCAAAGCACAGTCGGAGAATAAATTCTTCTACGGCGCATTATACTCAAAGTTAGTTGAGTTCAGCAGCAAGGAGGCTGAGCTGGAAGGCTCGGTTACGACAAAAGCTGGTTATACAAGAAACGAGACCATCACAAGAAGAGCCCAGAAGGCCAAGGATAAGAATATCCTTTTTGTTTTCATTGACGGAAACAAGCGTGCCAGCGACGAAGCCATCTCGTTTGTCGAAGTGACCGATTATCAGGCGAACACAGAAAACATGGTTCCAAAAGTTTATGCCTTCTATTATACAGGTGATGGCGTCGACGAGAATGTTGAACTAACCCTGAAAGGTGTATCCGCCCCACGTGACAGTACTGGAAAAGTGCTTGCTGACCGTCAGGGTTCTTATAAGCCATCTGCCGACCTTAGCAATGTGCTTAGCAATTTCCAGCAGGCGGTGAAGGATGCCATGTATGACTTTGCCTTTACCTATCAGGCTACACCCGATAAGGCATATACGGGTAAGGTGACATACGTCGCCGAATGGAAAGGAATGGAGGCCGGAACAGGCGAGTACTCCATCGGCACCGCCGAAACCCCATGGCCTATCAAGGAAGAAAGTGCTGGCAGTGCAGCTGTCAAGTTTTTGGTGGCGCTGCTAATAGCACTCCTTACATTCCTGCTGTTCTTCCTCGTCTCAAAAGTATTGATACCGTTTATCAATTCGAAACGGTTTGAATCCAAATACTACAAGAGCTACGTCCCAGAAGAAAACGTGCAGCGGCGCATCTGCCACTACTGCCGTCAAGATATTTTGCCAGGGCAGAAAGTTGTAACCAGATGTAAACATATCATCCATGTGGGCTGCTGGCAGCAGAACGGTTACAAGTGCGTAGAATATGGTCAGAACTGCAAAGAAGGTATACAGGATCACGTAGATTGGAAAGAACTGTTCACCAAAACATCGCTTCGCGACAGCTACCAAACCATCTCTGGAATCATTGCCGGACTAGTCAGCTGGATAATCTTTGAAGTAACTGGGCGCGGACTGTTCCCTTCCATCGGTTCTGCCATTGCCAATACCTTCTTCTATAATAAAGAACAGGCGGCTAACCTCATGAACGACTGTGCTGGTAAAGTATCGGCTTTCCTCACTGTAGGTCTGCTATTGGGATTCTTCCTGTCATTAGCTTTCCGTTACAACGATGAATACCGTAAAAAAGATGCCAAGGTCTGGCTGAAGATTATCGGACTGTCATTGCTGTCAGGAGTTATTGGCATGCTGGCCTTTGCCATTGGAGGCATCATTTTCTGTCTCCTGCTGTCTATGGTCAATACAACCTATATTCCCTGGTACTGTTCACTGCCCGCCTACATTCTTTTCTCAGTCTGTACGGCTCTGAGCCTTACCTTCAAGTCGTCCATTCCTATGAAGAGTGCACTCTTGGGCGGTCTCTGCTCGGCTATCATCGGCTTCATCGTTCTCTATGTAGGTTCTGCTCTCAGCAGCAGCGCTGGTTGGCTGAACATGTTGCTCGACTTCATCATCTATGGTGGAGGCCTGGGAGCATCGCTTGTCACAGTGCGTATGCTGGCTGAACGCTACTTCTTGGTCATCAAGAATGGTGTTAAAGCAGGACAACGCATACCCATTCACAAATGGATGAATGCAACAGGTGGCGGTAACGTCGTACACATCGGCATGACCGGCGAGTGCGAAATCCAGATGAACTGGGAGAAGAGCAACAAGGTGGCCAAGCAGCACGTTCAGCTATACATCGACCATGCCAAGTCGCTGCCCATGCTGAAACCGCTGGCAGCCAACGTCATCTATAACGTCAGGACTGAGTTGCCCGCCAACAAGCCTGTCGTCCTCTCGAACAGCGATACATTCAAGGTAGGAGACACAGTATTCGAATACGTAGAGTCTTAATTTATGGAAAACAAACAGCAATACGAATGGGGAGATGGCGTCTATACGCTCCTCTCGTGGTTCAAGAAAGACAAAGTGAAAAACGCGCACGTCCTCGTGGCTGGTGCAGGTGCTTTGGGCAATGAAGTGGTTAAGAACCTAACGCTATTTGGCATTGGCCATATCTACGTCGTAGATTTTGACCGCATTGAAATCTCCAATCTCACGCGCTCGGTTATGTTCCGTGAAGAGGATGCTTACAATCATGCCTACAAGGCTGAGATAGTAGCCAGACGTGCAATGGAAATCAACCCACAGATTAAGGTCACACCCATCGTTGGAAACTTATTCTCAGAAGTGGGTTTCGGTCTATACCGCAGAGCAGATGTCGTCATCGGCTGCCTTGACAGCCGCATAGCCCGCTATCAACTGAATCGCTTGAGTCTGCGTGCTGGGAAAAGCTGGATCGACGGAAGCATCGAGAACCTGACTGGAGCTGTAAAAGTCTATACGCCAGGTCTAAGTTGTTATGAATGTGGACTTTCACGCGAGGAATTTAACCACATCATGCTTCGCACAGGTTGTGCCGATGTCGTACGCAACCAAGGTGATGCTGGTCGTGTGGCAACAACACCTATCAGCGCATCTATTATTGGTGCTATGCAAGTACAGGAAGCAATGAAGATTATTCATCTCTCGGAAGAAGAGGCTGCTCCATTCAAAACCTTGCAAGGGAAAATGCTTCGATATGAAGGCATGACCAATACCACCAGCATCTACCGGTTTGCATCGTGGAAGAACACATGCCCGGCCCATGAGTTGTGGGATGACGTAAAAGAGTGCCAGGAACTGTCAGCGACAATGACAGTAGGCGATATTCTGGAGAAGCTAAGGGTTCTGTTAGGTACAGAGACGGTGGAAATAAACATGCGCAACAACAAGTTTATTGATATCATCGTGTCCGATCGTCCTGAAAAAGAGTTCAAGGTCATGATTCCCGAGTCAAAACTGGATAGTTATATCAAAGAGAACAAGGAGTTGCGCCAGCTTAGTTACCGCACATTGATTCACAAGCATTTCTTTGAGAACATCGATGATCGTTTCCCCTATCAAGACCTGACGCTCCAGCAGATTGGCATTCCGCCATTCGATGTTATTGAAGTCTCAACTGACAAGGGTGTAGTTCATCTGGAACTCACTGGCGATGCCAGCATGTTTGAATAATTGCTTTGACATGATACCTCCACAACTGCTTCCGGGCGACATCAATGCCGAACTGCTGCTCTCTTACTACCCAAAAGGGAGATGCAAAGTCTGCTTGAAAGGTCTGCATAAGCGCAACACCTATCAGGACATCATTGAGATGACCCCTTTCGATGACAACAGTTTTCTGTTGACAGTTGGTCGCAACAGCCTTTACAATTCCCTACCGGAATATATGTTCCACCCCATCGACCGTTTCGACAACTTGCCCAAATACGAGGAGAAGGAACGATTCGAGGAACAGCTTGACCAGCAACAAGAGGAGATTGAGAACGCCTACCGCTTCTTCGCACCTATCGATACTCTGCTCATCTGGCTTCGAACAGAGGTAAGACAACGGCTGGAGAAATATGCCACTGAAGACATTATCATGCAGCAGATTATTGGAGATGGGTTGACTGACGAGCAACGATCCAACAGATTTATCCGTCAGATACTGCCATTCTTGCCCCAATGTAGAAACATCAGGGGAAATAAAACGATGTTGACGCTCCTTCTGCGGAAAGTCTTTATGGAGGAGGGCTTGGCTATCGACATCTGCCGTCAGGAGGTCACAATGACCGACGAACAGCCGCGCTATCAGGAGAGTGTTGACATGGAGGTTGGCGACGGATATGTCGGCAATATATTTGACGACACCATCACGACTTACACTATTTATTATTGGTCGGACGACGAGTGTGGCCCACAATTCTTGCAGTTTGTACGTGAGGTCGAAGAATTACGTCTGTTCCTCATGGACTATTTCCTTGCCGTAGATGAAGTGCTCCACTTTAACATCAGTCATGACGAGCCTCCACTTCGCCTTGGCGATGAAATATTCTATAATTACCTGAACTATAATACAAATCTATAAAATCATGCAGAAAAGAATCAACTGGAAAAAGGGAATGCGCCTGACCGACGAGGTGCTGTCAGCCTCCGACCGTTGTACTGACGATGCCATCAGCAAAGCCTTACTTTTAGCTGCCGCCGGCCGTTTTGGGCTCATTACCTCAGTACATCCGTTCCAACTGTCACTGAGCATTATGAAAGGATTCGTCGACGTCGAAGCATTGTCATGTTTAGCCATCACACGCTGCGGCCAGATTATCGACGTGGAATTCGACACGAAGTTCACGAATTCATACGAATCGCGCATACAGATTCCCTCGCAAGCAGAAGAAAGGGAATACATACTGACCGTCAGCCAATCGGCTAATGAATGGGCAGAAGGCAGCGACGGCTTCAAAACACCCGCACTTCAATTTGCATTGATTAGTACCAAGACACCATGTCCTGACAACGCCATGCCTATCGCCCGCATCGTAAATGAAGAAGGTTGGCGTGAAGACAATGTCAACTTTGTCCCGCCATGTCTGTTCCTTTCGTCGCACCCAAAGTTCGAAGAACTACATTCCCAATTTGTCAGCCTGCTCAGAAGTATTGACGAAAAGACACACCAACAAGCCGCTGGAGGTGCCCAAAAAGCCATCAGTATTTATTGGCCTGTTGTCCGGCAGATGCTTATCACCGCTAATACAGAGCATGAAGAGATGACTCCTATCCGACTTCTATCATGCGTTCAACAGGTTATAGCAGCCTTTACCATAGGATGCGAAATGGACGATGCGCTTACACTTGAAGATGCCGAGACATTCAACAACTTCTCACGTGTACCTTATAATTATAAGGTAGCTTACCTTCGTATCAAGCAAGGACTGGGCATGTGCTATGCAATAGATGAGAAAATTGACAAGTTTAGCCTGATTGAAAAGGTTGAGGCGCCCAAACCTGAACCGCCAAAGCCAAAGACTGATACGCGTAAACTTTGGGACGGTAAGAGCATATGAGTTTTATCAGTACACCTCTTATATTTAATAACTCAGGAGCATCTATTCTCCGCGACATCAATGACCATATCACCATGCTTGACAACTTGGTGGAACTCGTCGTATTTACACCACGTGGCAGTTTTGCAGCAGACCCTGACTTTGGCTTTGAATATTGGAACCACGAGTACTCCAATGTACACTATCGGGAGTTCAATAACAGCCAATTAGGAAGAATAGCAAAAGGTTTACAGAATGAGGTCACAAAGAAAGAGTGTGAGGACAGTATCCGTACAAGTCTTGCCACCTACGAGCCAATGCTGAAGAATATCGCCGTATCAATAGTCTTGAATACTGCTAACAACAAATCATCGCACAGGAATAAAATGGCTTCGAAATATGAGGTAAACGTTGTTGTGGAAGGACAGCTCGACGACGGACTGGGGACTCTCCAGCCATACCGTAAGAATGTGGTGTTCTTAGTGGAACCCACAGTAAAACGTTACAGATAGAAAGACCGTAATGGACATAGAATTAGAAAAAAGGATTAAGGAGGCGGTTGAAGTTCTGCAACAATTGTCAGCAGAGCCCATCAATTTTCATGAAATGGATCCCATCGCCAAGATGATGCTTGTAGCAATGGTTGGTGAGATTCAGAAAGTACTTGATTATGTCGATGATGTTAATCAGCGTCTCGTTGAACGATTCTGCACAGATTTCATACCACGTCAGAAGGTTGACGCTATGCCAGCCATCTGTCTGCTTCATCCCATGCTGAAAGCCCGCAGTGACAATGGTCTTCTTAGTATAACAGGTGACGCCTCGTTTGCTTACAAACACGAGGGGCTGAAGCAGCCACTGACATACATTCCAATATTCAACACCTCACTGATTCCAAATTCTGGCCTCTATCTCCTCAACCATCATGAACTGCACGATGACGACACAATCGTCAAGGTCAACATGGATGGTGCTAATCAGTTGTGGGTAGGCATTAAAACTGCCTCTGAAGTCAACTGCCTGCGAGGGCTTTCCATGCTTATCAAAGGAACGAATGGCATTATGCCAGAGCATATCTATGCAGGAGTTGACAACGAGGAATTAGACTTTGCTACCATGCTTGAGATGGAGAGCATTGAAATGGTTGAGCCGTTTGATGCCCAGCAGTCATCAGGTGAATTCTTCTCCTTTGTAGAAAACTGGAAAGAGAATCTGTTGAACATGGGTGACGCAGCCCTCATCTACATTACCGATGACAGACAAGACCGCGACAGATTCAAGCCGCGCCCCTTCCCCCGAGTGTTTCAGCAGTGGCTTGAAAGCGAAGTACTCGACCGTTTCCAGCCGTCTACCATTTGGCTTCGCCTGGACTTTCCGGAAGGCTACACCGTTCCTGACGATTGTAGCGTGATATTCAATATAGTTCCAGTGACCAATGTTGATGTCTGTTCACTCACGCTGACTCAGACACAACCTATAGCCAAACTGCAAAAACAGGACGAGAGTTTCTTCCTGCGTATACTGGAGACCAGCACGGCATCGAACAAACAGGGTTTCAACAAGACGAGTGACGAGATTCTGATACGTGACTTCGAGGCTAAATGCTATGACAACGGCGACCTTTATCGTGACGTGCGTCGTTTGTACAATCGTTTCATTGATGATTACTACGCTTTCATAGAGTACAACGGCATCAAGGACGGCGAGGTTCTCCGCCAATTGCGTGAGGCCATCAACCGGTTAGGAAAAAGCGTGGGAGGCCAGAACCAGAAGTTCAAGTTTGACAGTGGCACATACGTCATGAAGAACATGAACCAGTATCCCACCACGACGTCTGTCAAGGTGTCGTACATCACAACGATGGGAAAAATAGGAAATGCGCCCTATGCGGGGGACGTTATGGAAAACCGTAAACATCCAGCCTTAGAGCAGAAAGTTAAAATCATTGTTTCTGCTATGGGTGGCGCTGACAAAGCCTCCGTCGATGAGCGCTACGAGCAGTTACGTTACTATGCCTTAACTAACGACCGGCTCTATACCCGCATGGATATCGATGCCTTTCTTCGCAAGGAATTGCTGGCTGAATTCGGAAAGGATGAGTTCCACCGCATCGTTATCAAGACATCAGTTCAGGGAGCAGGCGGAGAGCAGTCTTTAAGACGAGGCTTATACATCGATATCGAATTCCGCGACCGCAAGAACTATGAGCATGCCTGTTCTATTGCCTACGGTCATCTGATGGAACAGCGCATCCGCAATCGTTCCTGTATTGCTATGCCTATCATTGTCACTTTGAAAAACCTTGAAGAATAAAGGTACTATGTCAATTTCAATTCTTGAGGGAAAAGTGCTGCGCGTATTGCTTGGGGCAATATGCATGTGTTCTTATGCATCTTATGCATTTGCACAGTCCTCATCCGACATTCTGGCCTATATCAACCAATACAAGCAGATAGCACTCGACCAAGAGAAACAGTACGGCATACCAGCATCCATCACGTTGGCTCAAGGCATTTTGGAGTCAGGCGCCGGACGCAGCGGACTGACGCGCAATTCCAACAACCACTTCGGAATCAAGGCCATGGGCGGCTGGAACGGTTCAGTCTATCACGCCTGGGACGACGAGCCACAGAAGAGCCGTTTCCGTGTCTACAGTTCAGCAGCCGAATCGTTCCGAGATCACTCTCTGTTCCTGAAGAACAACGGACGCTATCGCAGTCTTTTCTCTAAAAGCGTCTATGACTATCGCGGTTGGGCAATCGGACTTCAAAAGGCAGGCTATGCCACAGCCAAGAACTATGCCTCAGCGCTCATCGGCTTTATCGATTCATACAGGCTTTACGCCATCAACGGCGGCGTGAAGCTACGTGCAGGCAAAACAGTTATCATTACTCGCAGCACAGGTAAGAATAAGCAGCCGACGTTCGATGCATCTTGCATGCAAGATGAAGACGAATTGTCTGAAGAAGAAGAGACTGTTAACAATGCCGTCCGACGCTGGGTGGTCGACATCAATGATGTACGCTGTACCGTTCTTTATCCAGGCATGACGCTTTCATCCATCGCCATGAAATACGACATTTCCAAGCAAGAACTGCTTGACTACAACGAGATTGCTTCAGAAGCTCGTTTGCAGGAAGGCGACATTGTATACCTCGACAAGAAGAAGAAAAAATATACTGGCGCCCAAGACTTCTATCGCACAAAAGCTGGCGACACGCTCTACGGCATTTCGCAGCAGTTTGGCATACGACTTGCAAGTCTGGCAAAGATGAATGATAAAGACATATTCTCCAATCTCAGAGAAGGCGAAAAAATAAAACTGAAATAAATATATGCTTGACATTGTACAATTTGCCCAAAGCGGCAAGCTATTTGACAATCGCTACAAACTGTTACGGCCACTGAGTACCGATGGTGGTACGGCCGACGTTTGGTTAGCACTTGATGCCAACACGGTGAAGGACCGCTCCTGTCTCGACAATGCTCCTAACTTAACTGATCAGGAGGTTGACGAGCTGGGGTTGGTAGTGGCCATCAAGATTTATCGTCCCAAGAACGCTCTTGACGTTGAAGGCGAGCAACGATTCCGCGATGAATACATGATTGTGTTCAATTGCAACCACACCAATCTGCTCCACCCCACCAGCTACTCCATCTTCGAGGAGATGCCTTACTTAGTACTTCCATACTGTAAGCAAGGTTCGTCGGAGAAACTCATCGGAAAGCTGAAGAAAGATGCCGACATTTGGAAGTATATCGAAGATGTCGCCTCTGGACTGGCCTATCTGCACGCCTGTACGCCCCCCATCGTCCATCAGGACATAAAGCCTGGTAACGTGCTCATCGACGACATCTACAACTACGCTATTACCGACTTTGGCATTAGTTCAAAGAAAGGTGGTAGCCGTGAGTACTTCTTCGACGATGAAAACAGCGGCACATTGGCATACATGGCTCCTGAACGCTTTATCGAGGAGGCAGAGCCTCTGCCACAAAGCGACATCTGGGCTTTCGGCGCCACACTTCACGAACTGCTCACAGGCAACGTACCGTTTGGCGAAGAGGGCGGTTACGCTCAGTCGCAGAAGAATGTTCCTATGCCTGATGCACCAGGGGTTTCAGCCGATATTCAGCGCCTTATCCACGCCTGCCTGTCGCCTGACCCAGACAACCGCCCCACAGCCCAGCAACTTGCCTTGGCCGCCCGCCAGAAGCAGTTCCCCGTCAAATCCAAGAAGCCTCTCTACATCACACTTGCTGTCTTAGGCATGCTATTGGTTGGTGGCCTGTCATTTCTTCTGGGAAGTTCGACCGAACAAGAAGAGACGCCCCAAATACCTGCCGAAGAGCTATACCAAATAGCCCTCAGACGCATGGACTGCAACAACTTCGACTCACTCAAACTCGGCATGCGCATGATGGACAGCCTGAGCAGCACCAACTATATTCCAGCCATCTATCAGATGGCCTTTACCTATGGCTGGTATTCCGACTCGGTTTCCGTGAACCGCAAGCGACTGCTGGGCATCGACATCGATGAGCAGTATATGCCACGAGCCGACCGCCATAGTAATGAAGCTGTGGCACTATTTACCCGCATCGTCAGACTGAATGACTCCACGTATGCTGATATCAATGCAAACGCCTCTTACCGTTTAGCTTGTTATTACGTCATGCCCAACAACATCTACAAGCCCAACTACGAGAAGGGAAAGGAGTTCCTTCTTCGTTCGAAAGAATGGGCAACTCTGGCGGGGGATAAAGACCTGCTCAACAAAATCGAGCGTGGTCTTGCTTCCTTCCATTAAACGGCAAAACGACAACCTTACTCATACTGCCAAAACATGAAAAGAACCATTCTCTTATTAGCTGCAGCCACAATGGCTGTAGCCACTATAAAAGCCCAGATGGCCAAATGGATTATTCCGCCATCCTATAGTGCTATCCACAAAATGAGCGGTGGTGACTATATTGTTACCGATTCTGCTGACTACAATATTCTCTGGTCTTGGGACGGCCGCAGGCTCATCTCCACGCGCAACCAGTTGTTCCCTTTTACTGAGGGTATTTCCGTAGCCATACCGAAAGGAAGTGCTACCATAGCCGGTTTCTACAATACTGACGGTCAGTTCACCCAGCTCCAAGGTTATAGTGTTGCCATTGGCTATCCCTACTTCTCAGGTGGTTTCCTCTTGGTAAAAGAGGGTCAATACTATAGATTTATCAACAGCAAGGGTGCCCCGCTCAATGGCCAGTATGTGGTAGCCTACCCCTTTTCCAATGGTTATGCTACGTGCTACACCTATCGTAACATGGAAAAGCAGAAAGACCCCCATTATTTGCTGCTGACCGCAGAAGGCACAGAAGTTCCCATCAGCTACAATGGCAAAACGTTCGGCGACAACGAGGTAGAATTCATATCATCTGTCAACGACGAGAATATGGGCTATATTGTGGCTGGCCACAAGCTCTATAGCTTTAATGGTCAAAGTCGGAACCTGACACCCGTTTTTGCCCGTAGGAGCGAGACAAACATGCGAAATCAGGCTCATTTAGAGAATGCTTTGACTTCATGTCTGGTCAGACTCAATGACACCACCACCGTACTGACAGCATCGTGTGGCACGTCAGGCAACATCCAGATATGGTTCGACAACCGTCTTATCCCGCAGTCCATACAGACGCTCGACGGTCTGCGCCGATTCAAGAAAAACGTCCAGCAGAAGCGTAACTACGCAACCCCGCTCAGAGTCCTTAGGGAAGACGGCAAAATGGGACTCTACTGGGACACCACCGAACTGCTGCCGCCACAACTCGACCAAGTCACAACTTGTTATGCTGACATAGCCTTCGTCAAGCAGGGAGGGCGCTATGGTGCCCTGAAAGCCTATAGCGACCGTTCGTTCCAAGTCAGTATTAACGACGGCAGCCCCATTGCTTTCAGGCACCGCACACAACCGATTACCCTAAAGGTAGAGGTGCCAGATGTCGTTTCCTCCAAGCAAATCCGACTCATCACGACGCGCGATTCAGGCCTCGAGTTAGACGAACAGCTGGGAAGTCCTGCTGATGAGAAGCACCTTCAGTTCGATGGCATTCTCACGATACCAGAATTGTTGCCCAACGACCTGTATGATGACGGCAGCAACACCATTACCTATCCTGTCAGCGTCAGATACGACGATCTGATTTCGCCTACTATCGAAGTTAAAGTCAAGGCATGGCATCAAGAGTACCACACCATCAGCGTCGACCCGTCAAGTATCAACGTCAGCACCGATGGCCAGCTACAGTTCAACTTCACAGTCAGCGCCGAACTGGCTCCTGGTGAGCTCGCCACTCCAACCGAAGTCAGCTTACAAGCCAACGGCCTGCAATGGGACATTGAAAAACAGTCCGAAACGTTGTACAAAGGTACGGTATACAATCTCTATGACGGTCCCAACTCTATTGCCATCATGGTTGAAGAGTCAGGCTGTCCGCCACTCGTCCATCGTTTCAGCACCACCTACAACAAGCCTGCTGAAAAGAAGCCAACGCCGAAACCCGTTCACAAGCCAACACCAAAGTCTGACGACAAAGGAAAGAATAAGCCCAAGCGCGAAACACCAACCAATCCCGTACTTGAAATATAGAACCATTATGAAAATCAAGATAGTAGCAACAACCGATATAGGCAAGGTACGCGATAATAACGAGGATGCTTATATCATCTGTCCGGACCTCTCAAATCCGGAATGGGGAAACAGCAAAACTCCTTCATACATCCCGCTTGGGAGCTTCGGTTCACTATTGGTAGTGGCTGATGGCATGGGAGGAACAAATGCCGGCGAAGTGGCCTCAACAATAGCCGTCAATACCGTCAAGGATGTCTTTAGCAACACCAACCTCAACGAGAGCTGTAACGAGGACGGCATCCGTCAACTATTACAGGAATGCGCCAAGAAAGCTGACGAAGCCATTAACCGCAAGGCTTGGGAAGACCCTGACACCGTGGGCATGGGTACAACTATTGTCATCTGCTGGATAGTCGGCAAGAAAGCCCACATCGCCTGGTGCGGCGACAGTCGGTGTTATCTGTTCAATCCTCAGAAGGGACTTAAATCGCTGACCAAGGACCACTCGTACGTTCAAGAGCTGGTTGATCAAGGTGAGATTTCCGAGCAAGAAGCTTTCAACCACCCCGACAGCAACATCATTACGCGTGGGCTTGGTGACATCAATTCGCAGTCGACGCCCGACATCATCAGCCACCCGTTGGAGGCCAACGACGTGCTACTACTATGCAGCGACGGCCTGTCGGGCTACTGCAAGGACAATGACATTGAGCATATCCTACAAGACAACTATCTCGATATTGACTGTTGCAACGACCAATTGCTACAATTAGCCCTGCAGGCAGGAGGCCACGACAACATTTGCCTTGTCCTGGCTTCACTCATCGGCGACGACCAGGATGCCCCCACCAAATTCTCTCAGGGGCGTTCTTGGCTTGAAGGACTCAGAAGACGGCTGAATCTATAAAGCCTGTCAAAGGAATCTAAGGCAACAGCAGCCCTACGCTTCAACACGACGTAGGGCTGCTGTTGTTTTTGTACTAACGTTCAACGTCCTTCAGCCAGATTGAACTGGAGGCGTCGCTGGGCATACGCCAGTCGCCACGTGGCGAGAGACTGACGCTGCCCACCTTCGGACCGTCGGGCATGCAGGAGCGCTTAAACTGCTGACTGAAGAAACGGCGGCAGAATACTGTCAGCCAATGCTTTATGATATCTTCGTCATAGCTTCCCTTGAACGCATAGCAGGCCATCATGAGGACCTTGGCAGGACGGAAGCCATATCTGAGGAAGTAATAGATGAAGAAGTCGTGCAACTCATAAGGCCCTACCAAATCCTCCGTTTTCTGCTTGATCTGTCCGTGCTCATCGGCAGGTGTCAGCTCGGGTGAAATGGGCGTGTCGACGATGTCGAGCAACACCTCGGTAGCCAATTCTCCTGACATATAGGTGACGAGGTAGCGCACAAGCGTCTTGGGAACGCCGGCATTCACGCCGTACATCGACATGTGGTCGCCGTTATAGGTTGCCCAGCCGAGTGCAAGCTCAGAGAGGTCGCCCGTACCCACAACGAGTCCGCCGAGTTGGTTGCTGAGGTCCATGAGCAGCTGTGTGCGCTCTCGAGCCTGCGAGTTCTCGTAGGTGACATCGTGGATGGAAGCATCGTGGCCGATGTCCTCGAAGTGCTGTGTGACGGCCTTTGCGATGTTGATTTCGCGCAGGGTGATGCCGAGGCTCTGCATAAGGGCGAGTGCGTTGTGATAGGTGCGGTCGGTGGTACCGAAGCCCGGCATCGTGACGCCGACGATACTTTTACGGTCGTAGCCCAGCTTGTCGAATGTCTTCACGCCGACGAGCAAGGCGAGCGTAGAGTCGAGGCCTCCGCTGATGCCGAGGATGATGCGCTTGCTGTTGGTGTGCACCAGTCGCTTGGCCAATCCCATCACCTGTATGTTGAAGATTTCCTCACAGCTCTTCGCCATGTTGTCGGTAGTGGGAATGAACGGCAGCGGATTGATTTCGCGCTCGAGCACGAAGTCGCGCGGGGTATAGGAACGGCAGTTGGTAATGCGGATTTGCTTGCCGCTCGCCTCCATCTCGTACTTCAGGTTGCGCAGGGCGTTCACATACGTGCTGTTGGTGCGACGCTCTGCACGCAGACGCTCTACATCGACCTGAGCGGTCACAGTCTGGCTCTGCATGAGGAAGCGCTCGCCCTCTACCAACTGGCTACCATTCTCATAGATGAATGCGCTGCCGCCATAGACGACGTCCTGCGTGGACTCGCCGAAGCCGCAGCTGCTATAAATATATCCCGTCATCGTGCGAGCACTCTGCTGAGCGAGCAGCGACTTCAGGTAGTCGTGCTTGCCGATGAGCTCGTCGCTGGCCGAGAGGTTGAAGACAAGGTCGGCACCCGCCAATGCCAGTCGGTTGCTGGGCGGCGTTGGAGCCCACACATCCTCGCAGATCTCGATGCCGAACAGCACATTGTCACAGGTGCGGAAGAGCTGCGTATCAGGGTCGACGGTGATGGTGTTGCCGGCGAAACGGATCTCGGTGGGCCGCAGGTCCTGAGCCGACGCAAACCAGCGCTTCTCGTAAAACTCGCTGTAGTTGGGCAAGTACGTCTTCGGCACGAGTCCCAACAGCTGGCCTTTCTGAATGACGGCCGCACAGTTGAGCAGCAGGTCGCCCACCACCACGGGGAGTCCCACGATGGAGACGATGTTTAGCTGGCGGGTGAAGTCGAGGAGCGTCATCACCGCAGCCTCTGCAGCGTCGAGCAGCACGTTCTGTGCAAATAAGTCTTGACAGGTGTAGCCGGTGAGGCACAGTTCCGGGAAGACGATGATCTCCACGCCCTTGCCTTCAGCTTGCACGATGAGGTTCTCAATCTGCTGTACGTTGTACTCCGGGTCGGCCACGCGCACCACGGGCACAGCAGCAGCCACTTTGATAAAACCGTGTTCCATATCAATAAATATATTTTCAATTATCACTATTATCCGCTACGCGGGCTTTACGAAAACAAAAGATTTAGAGCCCCTTGATAAAGGGCGGCTTTCGCTCGGCGACGTAGGAGACGCTTTCAGAGCGAAGCGGGGAAAGAATGCAGGGTTTTATTACCCTTATTATTTCTTTTTCGCAAGGACGCGACTGTCGTTCTGGTGTTTGCCTTTCCTCTAAAGTTACGCGGCACGCCGCGTCCCTACATTCAACTTTTTATTTTATCGTCACCTGCGTGGCACCATAGCCATACTCTTGGAACGATGCATCCTGATAGCTATAGCTCTTGTAGCGATACGACAGGTCACTGACCAACGCCCGACGCAGCACACCATCGCCCTTCCCGTGGATGAACACGATGCGCTGGCCTTTCTTGTCGCGATACTGCGCCAGCGTCTTGCGGAAGACGTCGACCTGATAGTTCAGCATATCGCCCTTCGACATACCGGCGGTGGTGTCGAGGAGGGCTTCGATGTGCAGGTCGACTACCACCACGTCTTCATCGCCGCAGCGCTTCACGATGGGCATAGGCTGCGGTTTCTGCACGCGCGTCTTGTCGGCAGGCTCTTCGTGGCGATACATCTCCGACTTCAATTGCTGAGCATCGATAACCAGCGGGCGAGTTACACGATCCTGCTCCACCAGCGTGTAGAGAAGGGCTTTCTGCTCGAAGAAGTCATTCTCCTCAAACATGTGCAGCTTGTAGAACTTCACACCGTCGATGCGCAGCTGTACGTCGATGGTGGGCTTCAAGACAAAGGGCTTGTCACGTTTGTAGGCAAGCATCTGCACACACACGCGTTCCATCTTGTTCAAGTCCTCGCGACCGAACTCCTCAATGAATTCCTTCGTGTTAGGTTCTACCTCTCCGTGGGCCCGCAGTGTCCAACTGTTTCCCTCGGCCACTAAGTAGGAATATTGCACGAAATAGTTGCTATCGTTGACGAAGTATGACTCGAAGCGAGTGTGCGTAACTTCCTTAATATCAATGGGTACGAAAGCCAAATAAGCCGACAACTGATTGCCGCCCTTGCGCTCTTCGACGGGAGCACGGAAGGTCACTTTCGTGTAGTCGACCTCGTCGCGGTCGGCCTCAGCAGGCACCTCGTCCTGCCCTTCCTTCATCATGGCCTTGATGCTTCGGCCGTCAGCAGCCTGACGCTGCATCTGAGCTTTTGCGTTCACCACATTGGTACTGCTATAGTCCTCATTGCCAATCACCACGACGTCGCTGATCAGCATGGGAATCTCGAAGCCGTCCTCGTCTTCCACAAGGACGACATTCTTGCCTTGGAAGCCGCTCACTCGGCCGCCTCCTACTTCGTGCAAGAATCTCACTTGATCACCTTTCTTCATATCGTTTGCAAAGTTACGAAAAATTCGATGAAGTGAGAAGAGAATAAAATAATTATTTTGCAGAACGCGAGAAAAATATCTTATATAGAACTATATAATCCGCAATGTGGGCTTAAAAACATAAGATTTAGAGCCCCTATAAGGGGCGGATTTCGCTCGGCGATGTAGGAGACGCTTTCAGAGCGAAGCGGGGAAAGAATGCAGGGTTTTAAATACCCCTATTATTTCTTTTTTCACCAGGATGCGAGGTGTCGCGTTCTGGTGTTTGCCTTTCCCCACCAATAACGCGGCACGCCGCATCCCTACATTATCAGGGTCATCAATATAAGATCCTATGTTTTTTCTGTATTCTTTGGTTTTTGCAAAGATGCGATAGCGTATAACCCCAGCTAACTATCGGCGGTCGCGGTTGCCCCACTTCTTGTCGTAGCGTCCTTCGGTGTCGACCTTACCGCCAAACATGTTCAGGCGGTAGCGCACGTGGAGCATCGCATAGGAGTTGATGCTGTTGTAGCGCGTATCGCTACGCCCCGTTGCTGACACCCAGCGATTGTAATTGCTCTGCTGGCCGAGGAGGTCATAGAAGTTGAGTGCCACGATGAGCGACTTGTTCTTCAGGAAGGTCTTCGAGATTTGTCCGTTCCAGATCAGCTCATTGGTGTTCGACGACGGGTCGTTGTATCCGCGGCGACAGTTCTCGTGCAGATTCGTGCTGACCTCGAAGCCTTGCGGCAAGCGAAGCAGCATCTGGCCGCCAAAGTTGAACTGCCACGTGTCGAGGTTGGCATTGGGCTGCAGTTTGTTGCGCGAATGCTGATAGTTGCACCATCCGTCGAGTGTCACCTCGAACCAGCTGTTGCGATAGCTCAGGTTCAAACGTTCAGAAAGATTTACCGAACGCGTGGTGTTCTTCTCGGCATCAGCTTGATGTTGCGCCACATAGCTCACGTAGTGATTGTAGCGAGCTCGTGTGTCGGTTCCTACGTTCCAGTGGGCTGCCGAGTCGAGAGCCGTGTTGAACGTAAAACCTCCGTCGGCATTCCAGTTGCCATTGATGTTCTCGGGCCTTGAAATGCTACCACCAGTCTCGTGGTTGTAGCGCACGAGGTTCGAGATGCTGTTGCGCGTGTGGCGATAATTACCATACACCGCTACCGAGCGCTTATACTTGCTGATGTAGTTGTTGTAGTACACGTTCAGCGAGTTGGTAAACTGCGGCTTCAGCCCCGGGTTTCCCTGTGTGATGTAAAGAGGATTCGAGTCGTCGGTGATGTCGAGCAACTGAGTAATATCTGGCTGTCGGGTATCGCCCCGATAGTGAATCCAGATATTACTTTGCTCAGAGAATTTATAATGAAAGTCTAGTGTTGGAGTCAGATTGGTGACATTTCGGATGGTGTCGACCGAGATGTTGCGATACTCCTGAATGTAGTTGGAGTGTTGCGGCTGCACCAGGAATCCGATGTTGTAGTCGTACTTCTCCTGCCAGTAGCGCAAAGTGAGACGGATGTTGTGCGTAAAGTTCTTGTATTCAGAATAACGGCTCAGAGGCTGGTCGAGGTAGTCGTCGAGACGATCTGCAACCGTCGACAGCCACGCATCCCACTGCCGGTATTCAGGCACCACGCCCGAGAAGATGTTCTCAGCCTCGTGGCTGAAATCGTAGGTCTGGCGGTCGCTCTTGTTCTGGTTGTAGCGCAACTCGTAGCTGGTCTGTAGGTGGGCGCCCTTCCAAAGCGGCTCGCTATAGGTGGCATTCACTACATAACCACTGTTGTCGCTGGGAGTTGTGTTATAGCGTGCCGTGAAATACGTAGAATCCTGCCCCGCCTGGTTCTTCACCTTGAAGAGATGCACCTCGTTGTTCGAGGTATTCTTCTGATGGCTGTCGCCGCCGCTGCCTTCGAAGCGCAACGTGATGTTGCGACCTCGTGCATTCAGTCGGCGATAAAGTTGCAACATCACCCATGCGTTCTTGTTCTCGCCATACGACAGGCCTGTCTGAAGACTATGGTTTACGCCTAGCTGTCGCTCGTTCATGGCTGCGATGCCTTCATCGGACAGCGGGTCGGTCACATAGAGATACGGGTCGTCGGAGAACGTGGCCGACTCGGAGCCCGAAGTGCCATCATTGGTGCCAATGCTGCCGTTGGCGCGCAACAGGATGTTGGTCAGCGTATCGGGTTTCCACTCGAAGCGCAGATTTCCGTTCCAACTGTTGTTACGTGAGAGGTTCTTCGAATGACTATTCGAGAACGTGCGGTAGTCCTGACTGTAGAAGTTCTCGCTGGTGTTTTCGTTGGCGTTGTCGCCATCACCGTGATTCCAGCGAACGCTGGCGTCAATCTTCAGCTTCTTACCATCGTCATAGTTCAGGTTGCTACCCACCATCTTCCGTGCATTCAGTCCGCGGCGGTTCCACCAGCCGGCATTTTCCTCCTTGTTGTTCAGGTTGCCCATCAGCACAAAGCGGCTCTTATCCGTAAAACTGCTACCCATTCCGCGCGACGCATAACGGTGATGTGTACCACCGGCGAGGTCGAGGTTGGTCATGTAGCCGCGATTCATACCCTTCTTGATGGTAAAGTCGAGCACCGTCTCCTTGTTGCCGTCTTCGATACCCGTAATGCGTGCTTGGTCGCTCTGCTGGTCGTAGAACTTCACGTTCTGGATGATGGAGATGGGCAGGTTCTTCAGCGCCGTTTCCGTATCGCCGAGCATGAACTCCTTGCCGTCGATGAGGATTTTCTTCACCTCCTTACCATTGATGGTGATATTGCCATCCTCGTCCACCTCGGCACCGGGCATACGCTTAATCAACTCTTCAATCGCCGAACCCTCGGGGGTGCGATAAGCCTCAGGACTATAGACCAGCGTGTCTTTCCTGACGACAACGGGTGCAGCGCGCCCCGTGACGACGGCTTCCTTCAGCATCACGCTCTCGGGTGACATCAATAGATTCCCTAAGTCCTGATTCTGGTTACGGCGCAGCGTAATCTCACGCTCTAGCGTTTGATAACCAATGGAAGAGACACGCAGACGGAATGTGCCATTCGACGGGGCTTCAATGATAAAGTTTCCCTTGTTGTCGCTGATGGTTCCGCCCACGAACGTACTGTCGGAGGCGAGAAACAGTTGTATGGTCACCTGCAACATAGGCTCCTTCATTTCAGCATCGAGCAGTTGACCGCTGATGGTGAGTCGCCGCGTTTCCGGCTGTGCTGTAGCGCTGAGCGTAACGAGTCCTAAAAGTGCCAGTATGAATATGATGTGTCGCATTTCTGCTTGTGATTGTGAGTTGATACTAATTGTCTTGACGGGAAGAAAGTGGCTGCGGCCTACGACCGCTTGCGAGTGCTTTCGCGAAGCTCCAGATGGGCTTTCACCACGACGTTCTTCACACTCTCGTCGCCGCGAATTTGGCTGAGCAGCAACTGGAAGGCCATCGTGCCTATCTCCCGCAGATTTTGTTTGACAAACGATATGCGAGGCGTCGACATATCCGACACCCAGTCGCTCATATAGCCCACGAGGGCGATGTCCTCAGGAATACGAAGCCCTTTGCTGATAATGGCCCGATGGGCAGAACCAGCTAGCAAGCCGTGGGTGGCCAGAATGGCATCGGGGGGCTCAGGCAGGCTGAGCAGTTCCATCGTGTCTGTCAACCCCGCGTTGAAGCTGATGTGGCCGCACTTCACCAGTTCCCTACGAATGGGGATGCGGTGTTCGCGCAACGCCTCCAGATAGCCGTGCTTACGGTCGGCCGTCTGCTTCATCCCATTAGGTCCGCCCAGGAAAGCAATGCGACGGGCCCCGTCTTCGATCAGGCTGTTGGTCACCTGTCGGGCTGAGGCAGCATCGTTGATCACTACCGATGAGATGTCCACATCAGCGGCTCGATCGAACAGCACAACGGGCATATGGGCTTCATGCAGCTGACGAAGGTGACTGAAGTCGGTTGTCTCTTGTGAAGGACAGACGATGATTCCCTCCACATGCATGTTTGACAACAACGTCAAGCACTCCACTTCTTTGTCGTACTCATCGTTTGAGTCGGTGATGATGCACATATATCCCTGCCGGCGCGCCTCACTTTCAATGCGCTTCACGATATGCGCAAAGTGGCTGAACGATACATCGGGCACAACAACGCCGATGGTGTGCGTGGTATCGTAACGCAGGCTGACGGCAAAGGGATTGGGACGATAGCCTTCTGAGGCAGCCAGACGTTCTATCTGCTGCCGCAATTCCGGGCTCACGCCATCGAGGCCTCTGAGTGCTCGTGACACGGTGGAGACGTTCACTCCCAACAACTTGGCTATATCACGCTGCGAGATGCGTTTCATGTCGTTTCTCATATCTCCTGCAAAATTACTAATTCCTGCTAATATGACAACGCAACAACACGTTCATTTGTTGCGCAACGCGTTGCGCAATCTTCCAGTAACAACACCTTATTTATAATATATATGCTCTCCAACATCACAAGGATGCATGAGCCGAAAAACAAAAAAGTCTGTAAATTGTTTGGAAGTTAGCCGACTAATTTGTAACTTTGTAGCCATAAAAACTTAAACAACTAAACCAATATGAGATTAGACGGAAGAAGAGAAAGCCAGAACGTCGAGGATCGCCGCGGTATGTCGACGGCGGCTAAAGCCGGTATCGGCGGCCTTGGCGGTATTTTGCTGATTGCCTTGTTCACATTCCTGAGCGGAGGTAATCTCGGCGACGTAGTAGGAAACGTAATCCAGCAGGGTGGTCTCGGACAAGTGCAGGAAGAGCAGATGGACGGCCAGCGTGAGTTCACAGAAGAGGAGCAGGAGCTCGCGAAGTTCTCGCGCCAGGTGCTGGCAGCCACCGAGGATGTCTGGGACGAGGTGTTCCAGCAGATGGGTCGCAAGTATACGCCTCCCACGCTGGTGCTCTTTACCAACCGCGTCAACTCGGCCTGCGGTACAGCATCGTCGGCAGTAGGACCATTCTATTGCTCTGGAGACCAGAAGCTCTACATCGACCTGAGTTTCTTCACCACCATGAAGCGCCAGATTGGTGCCGATGGCGACTTCTCGTATGCCTACGTCATCGCTCATGAAGTGGGTCACCACGTGGAGAACCTGCTGGGCATTCTCGGCAAGGCACATCAGCAGATGAACCAAACCGACAAGGTATCGGCCAACAAGATTAGCGTGCGTCTGGAGCTGCTCGCCGACTACTATGCCGGCGTATGGGCTCACTACGACAACGAGGAATACAACTCGCTGGAGGAAGGCGACGTTGAGGAAGCTATCGACTGCGCAGAGAAGATTGGCGACAACTACCTGCAGAAGAAGGCACAAGGCTACGTGCAGCCCGAATCGTTCACGCACGGCACATCTGCACAGCGCATGAGGTGGCTGAAGCGTGGCATCCAGACGGGCGATATGAGAACCACGACCTTCAATGTTTCGGAGAGTCAGCTCTAACCCCGCATCGTCAACAAATCAGAAAAACTGCCACTACGGAGCTATCGACCATAGCACTCCGCAGCGTGGCAATATGTTCATACGAAAACTGGGAGAAGGGCAGACAATTGTCTGCCCTTTTTTATCTGAAAAACGACGATCATTGACAAAAGCTATCGACAAAACTACTATTTGCAAACACCTGAACAATGAAAAGAAACACCATCCTTATCGCTCTGCTGACATTCTGTTGCCTGAGCACTTGGGCACAGACTGCAGCCACACATTTCATCAACGATGCCGACTACCGCGCAAAGGTAGAGAAGGCGTTCGAAGAGAAGATGCAACTCGTAGGGCCGCAGTTCTTCAACACCGACGGTCTCGCACTCAACAGTGAGGAGCAAGAGGCGCTGCGCTTCCTCTATGCCTATATGCCCATCGCCGACATCACAGACTATCCTACAGCCTTCCATGCTGCCAACGTACGCACAGCCTTCGAGGCCCGACGCGAGATGGCATGGGGACAACAGGTGCCTGAGCTGCTGTTCCGACACTTCGTGCTGCCCACACGAGTGAACAACGAGGCACTCGACCAGGCGCGGCAAGTGTTCTATAAGGAACTGAAGGAGCGTGTCGGCCACATGCCGATGAAGGACGCCATCCTCGAGGTGAACCATTGGTGCCACGAGCACGTCACCTATCAACCCAGCGATGCCCGCACACTGTCGCCGCTCGCCTGCCTGAAGACGGCTATTGGACGCTGCGGCGAAGAGTCTACCTTCACCGTGACGGCCCTACGTTCAGTGGGCATTCCTGCCCGACAGGTCTACACGCCCCGCTGGGCTCACACCGACGACAATCACGCCTGGGTGGAGGCCTGGGCCGACGGCGAGTGGTTCTTTCTGGGTGCCTGCGAGCCCGAACCTGTGTTGAACCTCGGATGGTTTAATGCTCCCGCCTCACGCGCACTGCTCATGCACACTCGTGCCTTCGGCGACTACAACGGTCCTGAAGAGGTGATGCTGCGCACATCGAACTTCACAGAAATCAACCTCATCGACAACTACGGCTCGACGGGGCGCACCGACTTCCGCATCGTTGACCGAAAGGGACGTGCCGTGAATGGCGCACGCGTCGATTTTAAGATTTATAACTATGCCGAGTTCTACACCGCCGTGACGAAATACACCGACCAGAAAGGCCGTACCTTCCTCACAGCCGGTCGCGGCGACATGCTCGTGTGGGCTTCGAAGGATGGCTGGTATGGCTATGCGAAGGCTTCGTTCGGCAAAGACAAACTGGTCACCATTCGCCTTTCGCTCAACAACGAAACCCTTAGCGAGAAAGACATGCGCTCGGCTGCCATCGACATCGTGCCGCCAGCCGAACAGGTGCTGCTACCGCCCGTGCCGGAAGAGCTCACTCGTCAGAACAAGGTACGCTTTGCTTACGAGGACTCGCTGCGCAAGGCTTACGAGCACTCGTTCCTCAGCGCCGACGAAGCCAAGCAGGTATATCCGCAAGCTGCCGAGTTGCTCGTGAAGGCACGCTCCAACTGGCCTGTCATCGCAGGTTTCCTCTATAACCACAACGACCGTCCGGAGCGCGCACTCAGCCTGCTGCGCTCGCTTAGTGACAAGGATCTGCGCGACATCACCATCGACATTCTCGACGACCACTACTATGCCGAGAGCGACCAGCTATGCCCGCGCGTAGAGAGTGAGATGCTCATCCTGCCCTACAAGCGCATCTTCCAGCAGGCAATGGCCGACAGCACATGGACGTTGGCTGACGGACAGCGCGTCACCGGCAAGGACTTCAAGCGCGATCCCTCGTTGCTTGTGAAGTGGACGCAGCAGTTCATCCGCATCAATCCCGACCAAAAGACGCTGCGCATTGCCCAGACTCCCCTCGGTGTATGGCGTAGCCGACTCACCGACACACGCTCGCGCGACATCTTCTTTGTCAGCATGGCCCGCTCGTTGGGCATCGAGGCTCAGAAGGATGTTGTCACGAGTAAGGTGCAATATAAAGTGAACGGAGGCCAATGGGTCGACGTCAACTTCGACGCCACCGAGCAGGCAACAGCTCCTACGGGTACGCTACAGCTCACCTACGAGCCCACACCGCTACTCGACGACCCGAAGTACTACAGCCACTTCAGCATCACACAGATTCTCGACAACGGGACCACCAAGCTGCTGAACTTCGAAGAAGGACAGGTCGACATGGGTGGTGGCACCAGCTGGAACAACACCTTCCGCAACGGTACGAAGCTCGATGAGGGCACCTACATGCTTACCACAGGCACGCGACTTGCCAATGGCAGTGTTCTCGCCACGAACCGCATCTTCCATATCGCTGCAGGCAAGACCACTACCCTACCCTTGCAGCTTCGCCATAACGACACCGATGTAAGCATCATCGGCTCGTTCGACTCGGAGTCTCGTTTCCAGCTGCTGCCTGGTTTCATGAAAGATGGCAACAAGGAAGTGAAGGTTGCCAACGACCCCGTGAGCATTCTCTCGCAGACGGGACGCGGCTACTTCGTCGTCGGTGTGCTGGGCGTAGGCCAGGAGCCCACCAACCACGCGCTGCGCGACATTGCGAAGGCGAAGGCCGACCTCGACAAATGGGGGCGTCCGCTGGTGCTGCTCTTCGAGAGCGAGGGCGATGCCCGCCAGTTTGCCCGCGAGAATTATGGCGACATGCCCACCAACGTCGTCTATGGCATCGACACGAACGGAAGCATTCGCAAGCAGATTGCCGCACAGATGAAGCTGCAGAACGGCGGTCAGCTTCCGCTTTTCGTCATTGCCGACACCTTCAATCGTGTTGTCTTCTTCTCTGAAGGATACACCATCGGTCTAGGCGACCAGCTCGTGAAGGTAAGCAGCAAGCTCTGACATGCTCCATCATAGACATTAGCAATGTAGGGACGCGGCGTGCCGCGTTACTGGATGTTGTTTTCCCCTCCAATAACGCGGCACGCCGCGTCCCTACATCCATTTGATAAACGACCAATATGCAATAAAAGAACTGCCCCCGAAAGTAAACTTACTCTCGGGGGCAGTTCTTTATTGTTACCTATACTTATCGGATGCGGTCGGCGGCACGAACGAGTCGCTCGTCTGCCTTAATACCCTTGTAAGCCAAGTAGTTGAAAACAGCCGCCAGGAACGGAAGTACCGATGGCCACGACTGCTGCAACTCGCCGATAGAGGTGAGCTGGAAGTACTTGTAGTAGGCGAAAAGCACCATCCACACCAGCAACATGAAGATGTTGAACGAGCACAGACGGGCTTGCAACTTACGATTCTTGAACAGAAAGATGGCCACAAACGCCACAACAGCCGGGATAGCCAATGCGATGAACAAAGGCAGATAGGCAAAATTGTAGCTGGCACTGTTGCCCTCGGTCTGTACGAGTGCCATGTTGTAGAGCACAGGCTCGACGCCCATGCCCTGCAGCTGCAGCGTTCCAAGCGGCAGACAGAGGCAGACGATGCATGCCACAACGGCCAGGAACAGATAGATGGTTTGTTTGCGCTGTATCATGGCTTACTGCTCTGCATTGTCCTTCGAAGGATCGCGATAGTAGACATTGCCGTCGATGAACTCTTGTGTGGCGAGCAATGTGGGCTTCGGGAGCTTCTCGTAGTAGCGCGAGATCTCAATCTGCTCACGGTTCTCGAACACTTCCTCGAGTGAATCGTTGTAGGAAGCAAACTCGGCGAGCTTCTTGGTGAGGTCCTGCTTGATTTCGCTGCCAATCTGGTTGGCACGCTTGGCGATGATGGCTACGCTCTCATAGATGTTACCAGTCTCCTCGCAAAGTTCCATGATGTTGCGGGTCTGCGTGTTGACAGGTGCTTTTGACTTTTTGTAATCCATATTGTTTTTGATTGTTGATTGTTATTCTTCAGACTGGTCGTCGGCATTCTTCGTGTGCTTCTTGCACTTCTCGATGAACTTCTCGGCCAGTGATTTATTCTTGGAATCGGGGAACTCGTTGATGAAGCCGTAGCACTCATCCTCGGCATCCTGATAGCGCTCCAGGCGCTTGGCCTCAACGCTGTTCTCGGCCAGCTCGAACTTGCTCTTCATCAGCAGCACCGAGAAATCCTCGCGCAGCGAGCTGTAGGGATAGTCCTTCAGAGCATTCTCAGCCGTGATGATACAAGCAAGGAAGTTGCTCTCACCACCTGCATTGCAGTTGCCGAAGTAGTTGCCAAGGTCGTAATAGAGCTGAGCGGAATGCAATTCCTTCTGCACGAGCTTGTCCTGCAAGGAGAAGAGGCGGTCCTGGGCTTCCTGCTTCTTGGTGGCCGTCGGATAAATATCGAGATACTCCTGGAATGCCGTGATGGCTGAGAGGGTCTGACTCTGGTCGAGTCGCGGCTCGGGGGTGCTCATGAAAAGGCTCTGACCCACATAGAACTTTGCCAACTCGGCATAGTCGCCACGCGGATAGGAGGAGTAGTACTTACGGAAATACTCAGCTGCTGTCTCGTAGTCCTTGTTGTTGTATTCCGCCATAGCCAGCATGTAGAGGCACTCCTGTCCGTTCTGCGAACCCTTGAGCATGGTGACGATACCTTCCAAGATGGAAATGGCACGCGTGTACTTGCCACGGGCATAGCACTCCTTGGCATATTCGTACTTATATTGGTAGTTGTCCGACTTGTAGACCTGGTTGAACTCCTTGGCACATCCCGTCAGGAGCAACACGGCACACAGGGTGATCAGAACAGATTTTTTCATACTTTCATTCATTTCGAACTGCAAAAGTACACATATTTCGTCAAAATGCAAAAGCATTTAAAAGATTTTTGGTAAAATAACACGCTTTTAAACGTTTATTACGTTGAAAATGAGTAATTTTGCAACTGGAAAACAATAATTTAGCGAAAAACGATGGAGTTCAAACTGACTTCCGACTATCAGCCGACGGGTGATCAACCCGAGGCCATTAAGCAACTCACCGACGGCATCAACAACGGCGACCGGGCACAGGTGTTGCTCGGCGTGACAGGATCGGGCAAGACGTTTACGGTGGCCAACGTCATCGCAAACGTGAAGAAGCCAACGCTCATCCTGAGTCACAATAAGACGCTAGCAGCTCAGCTCTACGAGGAGATGAAAGGATTCTTCCCGGAGAACGCCGTGGAGTACTACGTCAGCTACTACGACTACTACCAGCCAGAGGCTTATCTGCCTTCGAGCGACCTGTATATTGAGAAAGACCTGGCCATCAACGAGGAAATCGACCGCCTGCGCCTCTCGGCAGTAACGGCGTTGCTGTCCGGAAGAAGGGATGTGGTCATCGTTTCCAGTGTGTCGTGCATCTATGGCATGGGCGGTCCGACGGCGATGTACGAGAGCGTCATCCCCCTGCGCAAGGGCCAGAGCCTCGACCGTAATGCGCTACTGAGGAAGTTGGTCGACGCCCTTTACGTGCGCAACGACATCGACCTGCAGCGTGGCACCTTCCGGGTGAAGGGCGACCACGTGGATGTCTTCATGGCTTATTCGGAGAATGTGCTGCGCATCACCTGGTGGGACGACGAGATTGAGGAAATCGAAGAAATCGATGCCATCGACAATCATCACCTCATGTCGTTCGACGAATATCAGATCTACCCCGCCAACCTGTTCGTCACGTCGAAGGAACAGACCGAGATTGCCATCCGCCAGATACAGGACGACCTCGTTGAGCGCATCGACTACTACAACGAACTCGGCGACACACTGCGCGCTGCACGTATCAAAGAACGTGTGGAGTACGACATGGAAATGATCAAGGAGCTGGGCCATTGCTCTGGCATCGAGAACTATTCACGCTACTTCGATGGCCGACAACCCGGACAGAAGCCCTACTGCCTGCTCGACTTCTTCCCGAAAGACTACCTCTTGGTCATCGACGAAAGCCATGTGTCGGTGCCACAGCTAAACGCAATGTATGGCGGCGACCGCGCACGCAAACAGAATCTTGTGGAGTATGGCTTCCGCCTGCCGGCAGCCTTCGACAACCGTCCCTTGCGATTCGAGGAGTTTCAGGAGATGACGAACCAGGTCATCTACGTCTCGGCAACCCCGGCCGAATTCGAACTCATGGAGTCGGAAGGCGTGGTCGTAGAACAAGTCATCCGACCGACGGGCCTCCTCGACCCCGAGATTGAAGTGCGTCCGAGCGAAAATGAGGTCGACGACCTGCTCGATGAGATTCTCATCCGAGCCGAACGCGATGAGCGTGTACTGGTGACCACGCTCACCAAGCGCATGGCCGAGGAACTCACAACGTACCTGCTCAACCACGATGTGAGGGCCAACTACATTCATTCCGATGTGGCCACCCTCGACCGTGTGAAAATCATGGCCGACTTGCGAGCCGGATTGTTCGATGTGCTCGTTGGCGTCAACCTGCTTCGCGAAGGTCTCGACCTGCCAGAGGTGTCGCTGGTGGCCATCCTCGATGCCGACAAGGAAGGATTCCTGCGCAGCCATCGTTCACTGACGCAGACCGCCGGCCGTGCTGCCCGAAACGTGAACGGACGCGTCATCATGTATGCCGACACCATTACTGAAAGCATGCAGCTCACCATCGACGAAACCAATCGCCGACGCAACAAACAGCTGAAATACAATGAGGAACACGGCATCACGCCCAAGCAGATCGTGAAAGCCATCAACGTGTCGCTCAACACCGAGAAGGAAGCCGCAGCAGCCCTACAACGCACACAAGAAGCAAAGCGCTCTTCGCAGCAGCCCAAGCCCTATGTGCCCTACATGGAAAGCGAGAGCGGCCGCATCGTTGCCGACCCGATTGTCAAGCAGATGTCGCGCGAGCAGTTGCAGAAGAGCATCGACAACACGACTGCTCTCATGCAGCAGGCTGCCGCCGAACTCGACTTCCTGCAGGCTGCGCAGTATCGCGACGAAATTCTACGCCTGCAAGCATTGCTCGACGAGAAGCCCGCCACGAACTCATAGGCATCGAAACAACAGTCTTTTTATCTCTTGAGCCACCACTTACTTCATCATCTCGCCGAGCAATTCCTTCACGTGGCCCGGGAGAATGATGTGGTGATTGCCAATGGGATTGGTGAGGAAGTAGCTGGTGTCGGCAGCAGCGGCAAGGCGAATGACCTCTTGCGTGCGACACAGGTCGCCTCCAGCCTGACAGGCCTCGAGGATTCCTTCGGCAGCAAAGTAGCGGTCGAGGAGTCCAGACGCCTTGAAGATGGTGACGGGACCGGCATTGACATATCCTCGCACCCCCACCCCAATGCCCGACTCGAAGTGCGTGTCGAGTTCGTAGCGATGCGTCATATTAAATGGAATCGTGCAATGGGCGAACAGCATCTCACCCGTCTGCGGATTGATATGGGCAGGGTTGGCCTGGAATCCCGACACACCCAGCAAACTGCGTGCAATCATCATCGACAACATGGCCGGCACATCGCCTTCACAACCTGCCACATAACCCTCGCTATTGAGCCTTGCCAAGGCAATGCACCCCGTGTTGTGAACCGCTGTTAGCAAGTCGAAGCAACGAATGGTAAGTCCTTGTAAGTCATTCGTTTCTGCAATTTTCTTTAAAGCTATATATAGACGCGTGGCATCGCCCAGCGACTTTTGTATGGCGGGTGCATCAACAGCGTTGAGCGGAGCGACATGGGCAGCAAACTTTTCGACTTCGTCTTGCACGTCAACTGACTTCAGGGCATGGAACTCAAGCAGCAAGTCGCCCATGGGAACAGGCACCAGTTCAATGCCGAAACGCTCACGCACGCGGTCGCTGTCAACGATGCTGGAGATGAGCCAGTCGGACGGTTGCCCCACGATACCTAAGCGGGCGCCGCGCAACTGTCGGCGGGCCTCGCCTACCTTCGCGATGAGTGCGATGCGATGGCGGATGTACTCTGGCGAGCCGTGCAGGATTTCACCTTTCAGACCTTTCTGCCTGAGGAACGAGAGAATCTCCATCGAGGCTGCCAGCGAGTTGCTCTTTCCCGACGTGAGCAGGTAGAACGGCTCGCTACTCTGCCTTTGCAGCTGCGGCAGCAACTGGCTGAAGACCCCCTCGGTGCCTCCCGTACGAACGTAGATGAGCGACAGGGCCGACGATCCATAGTCGTGGTAGTCGGCGCCCTTCATGGAGTACGCAATGTTCAGACTTCCCAGAAACTCCTGGGTGACGGTTTTCACAGCGGCTTCATTGTGAAGCGGCGAGGTCAGGGTGTAGATGGCAATGCTCATGATTCAAAATTTTCTGCAAAGATAACGCTTTTTCTTCTGAAACCAAAAGAGTTACGAAAAAAATGAGTAACTTTGCACTTACAATTCCACATCACACAAAAACGTAATCATCAACAAGTAAAACCATGACGAAAGAGATTTATCTGGCCGGAGGATGCTTCTGGGGCACCGAGCATTTCTTCAAACAAATAGAGGGTGTCAGCACAACGGAAGTAGGCTTTGCCAACGGCAACACCGAGCACCCCACCTATAAGGAGGTTTACACCGACACCACCGGACATGCCGAGACCGTGCACATCGTCTACGACGAAGCGGTCGTCGACTTGGAGTTCCTGCTCAACATGTTCTTCAAGGCCATTGAGCCGACAAGCGTGAACCGCCAAGGCCACGACGAGGGAACACGCTATCGCACAGGCGTTTACTACACCGACGAGGAGCAGCTGCCCGTCATTCGCAAAGTGTTTGCCGAGCAGCAGGCCCTGCTCAACGAGCCCATTGCCGTAGAGGTAGAGCCTTTGCGTTGCTTCTATCGCGCCGAGGACTATCACCAGGACTACCTCGACAAGAATCCCGATGGCTACTGCCATTTGCCGCTCGAGCTCTTTGCCTACGCCCGGCAAGCTAAGATGAAGAAATAAGGGGCCGTCTTTATAAATAAAGATGTATAGAAAAACAAAAAAACAAGGAAAACGCGAATTGCTTCGGTTTTCCTTGTTTCTGTTGTGATGCACAGCAACTGCCTTTATCAACAGCGCTGTCTTGATTCTCTGAGAGAGAGCTGTGCGGCTTATGCCTCAGCGGGAGCCTCTTCAGCAGGAGCAGCCTCTGCCTCAGCAGCAGCGACAGCAGCGGCAGCCTTCTTGTCGGCCACCTTCTTGGCGATAGCCTCGTTCACCTGCTTCTCGGCAGCCAGACTCTTGGCAGCAGCTTCCTTCTTAGCCTTCACTTCGCCTTCGCGAACAGCGTCAAGACCCTTCTGCTTTGTCTGCTTCCATGCGTCGAACTTAGCCTGTGCAGCAGCCTCGTCGAAAGCGCCCTTCTTCACGCCACCACGGAGGTGCTTCATCAGGTAAACGCCCTCACGGCTGAGGATGTTGCGAACAGTGTCAGTAGGCTGAGCACCCACTTCTACCCAGTAGAGCGCACGCTCGAAATTCAATTCTACAGTAGCAGGATTGGTGTTGGGGTTGTACATACCAATCTTCTCGATAAACCTACCATCACGTGGTGCTCTCACGTCAGCGGCTACAATGCGATACACTGCATAGCCCTTGCGACCGCCGCGTTGCAATCTGATTTTTGTTGCCATTTTTACTTGTAATTTTTTGATTAATAATTGAATTTCATGCTACCATCTCGTGATAGCGGCTGCAAAGGTACAAATAATAAATGAAAACTGGGAACTGAAACCTGAAAAAATGATGACAAAGGGCGATAATTTAACATTCTTTCGCCACTCAGCCGCGTTTTTCGGGCTTCAATTCCCAGTTTTCGTTGATAATCAACGCCGTAACGGCATTACATCACACCGTCTTCGCGCAGTTTCTTCTGCCATTTCCAAGCCGATGCGAGGACATCCTCAACAGGTGTGTCGGCCTTCCAGCCCAACACGCGGTTGGCCTTGTCGACATTACCCCACACCTTCTCGATATCGCCTTCGCGACGAGGAGCATACTCCCAGTTCACCTTTACGCCGGTAGCCTTCTCAAAGCCTTCCACGACTTCCAGTGTCGACAGACCGCGACCCGTACCGATGTTGAAGTATTCGAGCTTGTCGCCATCGCCGTCGAGGACGCGTGTCATGGCCTTCACATGAGCCTTGGCGAGGTCGACAACGTAGATGTAGTCGCGGATGCACGTGCCGTCGGGAGTGTTGTAGTCGTTACCGAAGATCTTCAGCTGCTTGCGCACACCGATAGCTGTCTGCGTGACAAACGGAATGAGGTTCATGGGCACACCGATGGGCAGCTCGCCAATCTCTGCGCTGGGATGAGCGCCAATGGGGTTGAAGTAGCGCAGCACGATCGACTTGATGGGAGCACCCGAGTGGATGTAGTCGGCAATAATCTCCTCGTTGATCTGCTTCGTGTTGCCATAGGGAGACAGGGCTTTCTGGATGGGTGCCTCCTCGGTGACGGGCAGGTTCTCCTTCGTGGGCTGTCCGTAGACGGTGCACGAGCTGGAGAAGATGATGCCTTTCACGTTGTACTTCGGCATGAGTTCCAGCAGGTTGATGAGCGACACGATGTTGTTGCGATAGTAGAGCAACGGCTTCTCCACACTCTCACCCACGGCCTTCGAGGCAGCAAAGTGGATGATACCCTCGATGTTGGGATACTTCTGGAACACAGCCTCCGTGGCAGCCTGGTCGCGCAGATCTACCTGCTCGAAAGCCGGACGGATGCCCGTGATTTTCTCGATGCCGTCGAGGACTTCAATCTTCGAATTCGACAGATTGTCGACAATAACAACTTCGTAGCCTGCCTGCTGCAGTTCTACGGTGGTGTGGGAACCAATAAAACCGGTTCCACCAGTAACGAGAATGGTTTGTTTCATTATTCTATGTTATTTAAGTTAGGATTCCATTCTGCAAAGGTAGTGAAAAAACCTGAAACGAAAGAACTTTTGCGAAAAGAATTCCATTGAAAATTGCTCATTCAACAGTTTTTTTGTATATTTGCATGTTCAACAACCAATAACTACGATTCATAACTAAAATGAAAAAGAACTTAATTGCTAACCTCGCTCTCGCAACGACTGTTGTCACGATACTCGTCAGCAGCTGTGGCAGCAAGAGTAACAAGATTGCCGAACCATTAGTTCCCGCCCTCGACGCTTCGGCCTGGAACACCTCACAATGGCTGTCGGCAGCCAATGCACCCGTCATCACCGACAAGATCGACGACCACGAGCACGGCCGGGCCGCCGATGGTGCCTGCTGGCTAATGACGACCATGAAGAATGAAAAGAAGGTGACATCGGCCAAGTGGATGACCACTGCCCTGGGTGTCTACGAACTCTACGTGAACGGACAGCCGGTGGGTAGCGAAGTGCTGAAGCCCGGCTTCACCCACCCACTGAAGACCAAGCGGGCGTACACCTATGACATCACGCATCTGCTGCGCACAAAGGCTGCCGAGGAGAACACGCTCTCTGTGCAGGTCACACCGGGCTGGTGGGCCGACAAGATCGTCACACCCAGTGGACATGAGGGCATGTTGGGTAAGAAGTGTGCTTTCCGAGGTGTAGTCGAAGTCACCTATTCCGACGGCACGAAGAAGCTCTTCGGCACCAATAAAGATAGCTGGCGTGCCGGTATCGCAGGCCCCGTGACCCATGCAGGCATCTTCGATGGCGAAGAGTATGATGCTCGTGTGCCGCAGGGCTACGACAGTGGCGATAAGCTCCTCACGCCCGATCTGAACAACGAGTTTACTGGTGACATCCTGCCTACCAACGGAGCCGAGATCTACTTGCGTCCCGACCTCACCCTAAGTCCCGTCCGAGCCTATGTATGGAAAGATGTGACGGGCGCAACCAACGAGGAATATGGAAAAGTGGTCATCCTTCGCGAATACCAAAACGGAACTGTTATGACGGTGAAACCAGGCGAAACGCTCGTCGTCGACTTTGGTCAGAACTGTGCCGCCGTGCCGTCCTTCGTGTTCAAGGCTGCCGAGGGAACGAAGCTCATCTGTCTGCCTGCCGAGCTGCTCAACGACGGCAACGGTGCGAAGAGTCGCGGCATGGATGGTCCGGAGGGCAGTTGCCACCGCGACAACCTGCGCATTCCCAAGACAGGAATCCGCATCTACTATACGTTTGCCGGCGGCAACGACTTCGTCACCTACCGCCCGCACACTACGTTCTTCGGCTACCGTTATGCCTCGATCACCGCAACACAGGAGGTGCAGATACAATCTGTCGTCTCCATCCCCGTCACCTCGATTGCCAAGAACCTCGAGACGGGCGTCATCACCACGGGCAACCAGCTCATCAATCAGCTCATCTCGAACACCCTCTGGGGACAGCGCTCCAACTACTTGTCGGTACCTACCGACTGTCCGCAGCGCAACGAGCGACTGGGATGGACGGCCGACACGCAGGTATTTACTGAGACCGGAACCTTCTTTGCCAACACCCGTGCATTCTTCCATAAGTGGATGCGCGACATGCGCGACTCACAGAACGAGCAAGGTGGTTTCCCGGGTGTGGCACCCACAGCCCAATATGGTGGCGAGTGCATGCGTCTGGGCTGGGCCGATGCCGGCATCATTGTGCCTTGGACGGTGTGGAAGCAGTTCGCCGACAAGCAGATCATCGACGAGAACTGGAGTGCGATGGACAAGTTCATGAATCATATCAACGACACGCGCTACGACCACGATGCCCTACGCTCGGAGAATGGCAACTACCAGTGGGCCGACTGGCTGAGCTACGAGCCGCTGGAGAGTTGCTCGGGTATTGCTTTTGGCAGCAACGGACCGAAGCCGGAGACCATCGTCTATTGGAAATACCTCGGTGCTTCCTATTGGGCCATCGATGCACAGATGATGGCCGACATGGCAGCTGCCACGGGTCGCAATGCCGCTAAGTACCAACAGATGGTAGCGGCCGCCAAGAGTTATCTGCGTGAAGAGTTCCTCAATGCCGACGGCACGTTCAAGACCGACATTCTGAACACCATGCAGACGCCCGCCCTCTTTGCGCTGAAGAACCAGCTCTTCAGCGGGCAGGCACGGCAGAACATCATCAACCGACTCCGTCAGAACTTCGCTGAGCACGATGGATGCCTGCAGACGGGATTCCTCGGCACCTCGATACTCATGGCGACACTCACCGAAAACGGCATGGCCGACATCGCCTACCAGCTGCTCTTCCAACGCAAGAACCCCAGCTGGCTCTACTCCATCGACAACGGAGCCACTACTATTTGGGAGCGCTGGAATAGTTATATGGTCGATAAAGGCATGGGACCGCAGGGCATGAACAGCTTCAACCACTATGCCTACGGTGCTGTGTGCGAATGGATCTGGGAAACCGTAGCCGGTATTGCTGCCGACCCATCGCAGCCGGGCTTCAAACACATCATCATGAGCCCCGTCCCCGACAAGCGTCTGGGCCATGTGGAGGCTTCCTACCAGTCGGCAGCAGGCCTCATCAAGAGTGCTTGGAAGTATGAAGGCGACGTGTGGACGTGGGAGTTCACCATCCCGAAAGGTGCTACGGCAACCGTCACCCTGCCTGGCGAAACTGCCAGCAAGACCTACGGTAGCGGCAAGCATCGGGTCACGAAGACACTCACCAACTGATTTGAAAAGGAAAAGTGGGGAAAAAGAAAAGTGCTAATGAGTTGAGAATATCAACCATTAGCACTTTCTTCTGTCGGGGCGACAGGATTCGAACCTGCGGCCGCCTGGTCCCAAACCAGGAGCGCTACCGGGCTGCGCTACACCCCGAATGCTGTTTGCGGCTGCAAAGGTACAAAAAAGTTGAGAGTTGGGAGGCGTCCAACGGGTGTTTTTTCTCTGAATTAAACAAATTTAACAACACGCCGATGTATCAAGCCCTGCAAAGCCGCAACTATCATCGAGTTTTGCAAGAGCAATGCTCTTGCTCTTCAAAAGCATTACTCTTGGACGCTCAGAGCATTGCTTTGGGACGCTCAGAGCATTGACTTTGGAGTCTGAAAGCATTGACTTTAGAACCCAAAAGCATTGACTTTAGAAGCTCAGAGCATAGCTCCTGAGGCTACAGAGCATTGTTCTAGAAGATGCAGAGCATAGCTCCTGATGGCAGGGAGCATAGTTGTTAGCAAGAAAGGTTAAAGGAAAGGAGAGATTAGAAAGGCAGTCCAACAGCAAAATGGAACTGGAAATCGCGGCTGAAACGCGGATTGATGAAGGCGTAGTGCTCGTCGGAATCGCGATAGGCGGGGTTGATAGCCTTCATACCCATGTCGAAACGCAGAATGAAGTAGTCGAAGTTCAGACGCAGACCCAGTCCGTAGGCCACGGCAATCTGTTCATAGAACTTGTCGAATCGGAATTGTCCACCGGGCTGTTCAGCATAGTTACGCAACGTCCAGATGTTACCCGCATCGATGAATGCCGCACCATTGAACTTCCAAAACAGGAACGTGCGATATTCCAGGTTGAGGTCTATCTTCATGTCACCCGTTTGGTTGATGAAGTCGATGCGCCCGTTGGTGCCTCGGAAGCTACCAGGTCCGAGTCCGCGCACACTCCATCCGCGCACGCTGTTGGCACCACCCGAGAAGTAGCGTTTCTCGAAAGGCAACACCTTACTATTACCATATGGCCAGGCAATGCCAATGTCGGCGTGGGCCACCAGCTGGTTGTGCTCGTCGAACTGCCAGAGGCGGGTGTAGTCGAAGTCGAATTTTGCATACTGCGCATAGGCAATGCCAAGGAACGTGTGCTGTCCTTCCTTGTTTTTGTGGAAGTGGGCTGCGTTGGAAAGAAGTCCAAGCAGGTTGCCCGATGTCTCCACATTGGCGCGCAGGGCGTGGTTGCCATGACTATAGGTGATGCCGAAGCCAATCTTCATGATGAAGAGGTCCTCGTAGTTATAGCGCAGGATGGCATTGCGATTGCTCACGCTGTCGAGATAGTCGTGCTTGAAAGTATCGCTGATCCACGGCATGTTCACATAGTTCAGGTCGAGCAGATCGAAGCGATACTGCAGGTGGCGGGAAGGTTGATTCCAGCGATAGCGCCAAGCCGTAGAGAACACACGACGATGGAACTCCGGGCGGTTCTGCATGTCGTAGGTCAGCGAGAGCTCGCTGGTCGCGGTGCTTCGACGTGTAAAGTCGCGCGATAAGAACGGTGCCACCATTCGTGGGAAGACGAGCTTCGTCTCCATCCCGTATTCCTCGTAGTCTTCATTCTGATAACCCTCTAGTCCCGTGATAGCCTCGAAGGCGGCACGCAGCTGCACGCTGAGTACCTCGCTGCCGCGGAAGAGATTTCGGTTCTCGTAGGTGAGCGACGCTGCTGCTCCGAAGTCGCCAGCTGTATTGGTGCCCTCGGGCTGGAACGAAATCGTCGAGGGTTTGTTCATGCTGAGACGGATGTCGCAATCCAGGAGTCCGGCGCGGTTGCTTTGCGGGAGCGTGTCGGCCGACAAGGTGTCACGCGGCACCTCAGTATAACGAATGTTCGTGTACTTCACAGCCTGCAGGCGCGAGAAATTATTATAGGTCTTCTGCAGGTCGGCGCTGTTGAAGAGCTGCCCGGACTGGATGGCGGTATTGTTTTCAAGGGTGCGCCGACGCAGTCGCTGGTTGGAAAAACGCTTGTCCCAGGCCAAGCGGTCATCGCCCAGGAATCGCACATTCCGCACGTAGTACTGGGGATGTAACTCCTCTGGCGCGTCGTTATTAGCACGATAGCGAGCCAGATGCAGCGTCACGTCAATCAGGTTGCTACCCGCTGCCGAGTCTGCCGAGAACGTAATGTAATCCTTGTGGAACCGGTAGTAGCCGTTGTTCATGAGGAACGTGGTGATGCGCTTTCGCTCGGCATTGAGGCGTTCCACCGTGAACGGCTCGCCCGTCTTGAGTCGCAGCGCCTTGTTGTCGGCCCGCTCCAGCAGGGCTGCAATGCTGTCGTCGGCAATGTCGTAGGTAACATTGCGAATGTCGTAGGGAGCACCGGGATGCAGAATGTAGGTTGCCTTCAGCTTCTTGCCCTTCACTTTCGTGATGAGGTCTACATCGCCGTGCATATAGCCCATGTTGTGCATGGCGGTGCGCAGGTCGTTGCACGAAAGCGCAGCCTGCACGGTATCGAAGACCACTGGTTCCTCGCCGATGCGCTGCAGGGCGCGGTTGATCCATTTCGTTGAGTCGCGGCCCGCGAGCGAATAAGTGCCAAGGGGAATCTTGAAAAGTGAAAACCACTTGCTGTTGGCTTTCTGCCGGATGTACGGCTCCAGGCTTCCAATGTTGAATCCTTTGGGTTCCGACTTGATTTCCACGGCGGTGAGCATATACTCATCGTCCGGCACAAACTTAGTGGCGGAACAACCTGTCAGAATCATCACGATGACCCCGAGCAGCACAATATGGAAGCCTTTCCTGTGTTTCACATGTGCAAAGGTACGAATAAGTGAGCGAAAAGCAAAGCAAAAACCAAAGTTTTTGATTTCTTTTCCAAACGAAAGTACCTTCGGCGTCAGCCAGAGGTACGAATAAGTGAGCGAAAAGCAAAAAGAAAAACGGTTTATTTTTTCTTTTTCCAATTATTCTTCGTACCTTTGCAAACATGATTAGCAAGGCGAAACTGAAATACATCCACTCGCTGGAACAAAAGAAATACCGTCGGCAGGAAGGCGTTTTCGTTGCCGAAGGGCCGAAAGTGGTGGGCGACCTCTTGGCCGTGATGCCCGCTCGCGAGCTGTTTGCCACACGCGAATGGATGGCGAGTCAGCCACACCTCGCCGGAAACGTCACCGAGGTGACCGACGACGAACTGCGCAAGCTGAGCTTTCTGCAGCATCCCCAGCAGGTGCTCGGCGTCTTCGAGATGCCTGACGCCAGCGTGACAGCCGGTCAGTCGTCGTTGACACAGAACGCAACCAAGATAGAAAGCCAGCTCGCACTCGCCCTCGACGGCGTGCAAGACCCCGGCAACCTGGGCACCATCATCCGCATTGCCGACTGGTTCGGCATCGACACCATCTACTGCAGTCCCGACACCGCCGACGCCTACAACCCGAAGGTGGTGCAAGCCACGATGGGTAGCATCGCGCGCGTACAAATTATATATATTAACCTCGCCGAACTCATCGACTCTCTGCCCGCAGGAACGCCCGTCTACGGAACACTTCTTAACGGTGAGAACATCTATCGCCAGCCACTGCAGCCACGCGGACTCATCGTCATGGGCAACGAGGGGAAAGGCATCTCGCCCGACATCGCACGGCGCGTGAGCCACCGTCTGCTCATCCCCAACTATCCCGAGGGTCGTGCTACGGCCGACAGTCTGAACGTTGCCATCGCCACGGCCATCACCTGCGCTGAATTCAGAAGACAACAACTATCATTATAATCAGGATATGCCACACAGAATACTATTCATAGACCGCGACGGCACCCTTATCAGAGAGCCTGCCGACGAACAGATAGACTCCTTCGAGAAACTGAGATTCACCGAGGGGATGTTCCAATACCTTGGGTTCATACGCCGGCACACCGACTTCCGCTTCGTCATGGTAAGCAACCAAGACGGACTCGGCACGCCATCGTTCCCGGAAGAGACGTTCTGGCCTGTACATAACTTCATCCTGCAGGCACTCGAGGACGAGGGAATCACCTTCGACGAGCAACTCATCGACCGCCACTTCCCCGAAGACAACTCTCCCATGCGCAAGCCGGGAACGGGAATGCTCACCCACTACCTGCAGAACCCCGATATCGACATGGCTTGCAGCTACGTCATCGGCGACCGCCAGACCGACCGACAACTGGCAGAGAACCTCGGCTGCAAGGCACTCATCCTCGGTGAGGACGGCCTCACATGGAAAGGCATTGCCGAGCGACTCTATGCCGGAGAGCGCATTGCTGAGGTGAGGCGCACCACACGCGAGACTGACATCCTCGTGCGTCTCGACCTCGATGGCACGGGCCGTTGTGACATTTCGACAGGTCTGGGCTTCTTCGACCACATGCTCGAGCAGATTGGCCACCATGGTCAGATGGATGTAACGATCCACGTGAACGGCGACCTGCATGTCGATGAACACCACACCATCGAGGACACCGCGCTCGCTCTGGGCGAATGTCTCGGCAAGGCACTCGGCGACAAGCGTGGCATTGCCCGCTATGGTTTCTGCCTGCCCATGGACGACTGCCTCTGCCAGGTGGCACTCGACTTTGGTGGCCGGCCGTGGCTGGTGTGGGATGCCGACTTCCATCGCGAGAAAATCGGCGACATGCCCACAGAGATGTTCCTGCATTTCTTCAAGAGCCTGAGCGATGCAGCACGTATGAACCTGAACATCAAGGCAGAAGGAGAGAACGAACACCACAAGATAGAAGCCATCTTCAAGGCGCTGGCCCGAGCACTGCGCATGGCTGTGCGACGCGATGTGGAACACTTTCAGCTGCCGTCGTCGAAGGGTACGCTCTGAAAATTGGCACGCTCTTTGCTTGTGTCAGTAGTGTCACCCTACCCCATGACAAAACGATGCAAAGTGGGTGTGGGCTGACAGCGAAGGTAAAAAGTATTCACGTAGTAAAAAGATAACACCATTACAAGTTTATATGACCAATCAGTTTTCAACCAAGGTATCGCAAGTACTCGCCTTCAGCCGCGAAGAGGCCACGCGCCTTGCCAGCCGGTCGGTAGGCCCTGAGCATCTGCTGCTCGGCATCCTGCGCGAACAGAACGACACCGTGTCGGGGTTGTTCCGCGAGATGCAGGTCGACCTGCCTGCGGTGAAGGCTGCACTGGAGACACGAGTGCGTGAGGACGAGCTGTCTGCTCCCCTCCACACACGCGAACTAGTGCTGAACGAGCGTGCCAGCAGCATTCTGAAGCTTGCCGTACTCGAGGCCCGCATCCAGCATACTCAGGTTGTCGACGTCGAGCACTTGCTATTGGCCATCCTGCACGACGCTGTCAACAACGGTGCCAAGGAAATACTAGAAACAAACAATATGACATACGAAAACACCATTAACTATCTGAGAGCACAGACCACGCCCACGCAGAACGGCATCAATATGCCCGACGAGGACGAGGAAGACGACGACATGTCGGCCGCCAACAGCGGTCATCAGAACTCGTCGGCAGGCGTGCAGGCCACGGCACAAGCCCGGAAGTCAGCCAGCAAGACGCCTGTGCTCGACAACTTCTCCACCGACCTCACGAAGGCAGCACTCGACGAAGTGCTCGACCCCGTGGTAGGTCGTGAGAGCGAGATACAGCGCGTCGTAGAGATTCTCTGCCGACGCAAGAAGAACAACCCCATACTCATTGGTGAGCCGGGCGTGGGAAAGAGTGCCATCGTCGAAGGACTGGCACAGCTCATTGCCCGTCGCCGCACGTCGCCCGTGCTCTTCGGCAAGCGACTCGTCAACCTCGACATGACATCCATCGTCGCTGGCACGAAGTATCGCGGACAGTTCGAGGAGCGTATCAAAGCACTCATCAAGGAGCTGGAGCAGAATCCTGACATCATCGTGTTCATCGACGAGATACACACGATGATCGGAGCCGGCTCCACTCCGGGCAGCATGGATGCCGCCAACATCATGAAGCCGGCTCTGGCACGTGGCACCATACAGTGCATCGGTGCCACCACACTCGACGAATACCGCAACTCCATCGAGAAGGACGGAGCCCTGGAGCGTCGTTTCCAGAAGGTCATCGTTGAGCCGACGACGCCCGAGCAGACGCTGCAGATTCTGCAGAACATCAAGGATCGCTACGAACAGCACCACCACGTATCCTATACCGACGAGGCCTTGCAGGCATGTGTCAAACTGACAGACCGCTATGTCACCGACCGTTTCTTCCCCGACAAGGCCATCGACGCCCTCGACGAGACGGGTTCGCGCGTACACCTGCAGCATGCAGAGGTGCCGCCTTCCATCATCGAGAAGGAGAAGGAGATTGGCTTTATCAAGGAGAAGAAGCAGAACGCCGTGCAAAACCAGAACTTCGAGTTGGCAGCAGGCTATCGCGACCGCCAGAAGCAGTTGGAGCGCGAGCTGGCCGACCTGCAGAAGGAATGGACGGCCGGCGATGCCGCCACCCGCGAGGTGGTGACCGAGAAGGAGGTTGCCGACGTGGTGTCGATGATGACGGGCGTTCCCGTGCAGCGCATGGCTGAGGCCGAGGGCATTCGCCTGAAAGGCATGTCGGCAGAGCTGAAAAAGCACATTGTTGCCCAGGACGCCGCCATCGACAAGATGGTGAAAGCCATCCAGCGCAACCGTGTGGGTCTGCGCGAGCCCAACCACCCCATCGGCGTGTTCATGTTCCTCGGTCCCACGGGTGTGGGTAAGACCTATCTTGCTAAGAAGCTCGCCGAGTTCATGTTCGGCTCAGGCGATGCTCTCATCCGCGTCGACATGAGCGAATACACCGAGGCCTTCAACACCTCTCGCCTCATCGGTGCTCCTCCGGGCTACGTGGGCTATGAGGAAGGTGGCCAGCTCACCGAACGCGTACGCCGCAAGCCCTACTCCATCGTGTTGCTCGACGAGATTGAGAAGGCTCATCCGAACGTGTTCAACATGCTGCTGCAGGTGCTCGACGAAGGTCGACTCACCGATGGAAACGGTCGTCTGGTGGACTTCCGCAACACGGTGATCATCATGACTTCGAATGCCGGCACACGCCAGCTGAAGGAGTTCGGACGCGGCGTAGGCTTCACGGCAGGTGGAAGCTTCGGCTCAAACATCGACGAGCGCGACAAGCAACATGCCCGCCAGATTGTGCAGAAGGCACTGTCGAAGCAGTTCGCACCGGAGTTCCTGAACCGTCTCGACGAGATCATCACCTTCGATCAGCTCGACCTCGATGCCATCAAGCGCATCGTCGACATCGAACTCGACGGCCTCTACAAGCGCATCGCCAACATGGGCTATCAGCTGCAGCTCACCGATGCCGCGAAGGAGTTTGTCGCCACGAAGGGCTACGATGTGCAGTTCGGTGCCCGTCCGCTGAAGCGTGCCATCCAGAACTACGTCGAAGACCTCGTCTGCGAACATGTGCTCGATGGCGACATCGCCGAGGGTAGCATGCTCACCGTCGATAAGGATCCCGAGAAGGAAGAACTCTGCATCAAGAAGGCAGAGTAGTCTTTCGTCAGGCAAAATGTAGGGACGCGGCGTGCCGCGTAACTGGAGGGGGAAAGCTACACCCGGAAAAGCTACATATGGGAAAGCTACATCCAGTTACGCGGCACGCCGCGTCCCTACAATGACCGATTTGGACATAATAACTCACACAAGTTTCTCACGACAGACATCTTTCTATCTGCTCCATCGAGAAACCACGACTTTGAGCGAAGCGGATGAGTTTCATCTGCCGCTCAAACTCGTTACGAGCCGATATGCTGCGCTCCTTGCTTTTCAGCAGGGGGCGCAGTACTTTGATATATTCCTCCTCATCGACTTCATCGAGCACGCTCTTTTGAATGTCGCGACTAATGCCCTTTGCCCAAAGTGCCTGCTCAATTTTGCGACGTCCCCACTGGTTATACTTTATTTTGTCGTTGACGAAAGCACGTGTATATCGCTCATCATCGACAAATTTCTCTTTGGTGAGTCGTTCCATGATGCGTGCCTGAGCCTCATCGCTCAGTCCCCAGAGGCGCATCTTCTGCAGCATCTCGCCCGATGAGTGCTCGCTACGGGCACAAAGCGTCATGAGTTTGTTCAGCGCCTGCTGCTCGGTAATCTCTTTTTGATTATTCATTTTCTTCCTCTAAGCATTCTTGTTTTTCCAAACTGGTCTTGTCGCGTCTCCACATCAGCGTACCCCATCTCCTCCATCAACGACACGAGGTCATTGGCATAAAGTGGGTTGATCTCAAAATAGAGCCAGCCACCTGGCTGTAATAACTGCAAGCCAAGGTGAGCGATGACGCGATAGAACAACAAGGCATCATCGTCGGGCACAAATAGTGCTTCGTGGGGTTCGTGTTCCAGCACATGTGGTTCCATCTGTGCAGCCTCGCTCCGGCATACATACGGAGGATTCGAGACGATGAGGGAGAACGGAGCCCCACCCCCGCTTGGTTCCGCCGCTTTCATAGCGGCAGCGGAGAAAGAACCCTCCCTCGTAAGGAGGGAGTAGTGGAGGATGTCTTGCTTCTCGAACTTGACTGGGATGCCCAGGCGATCGGTATTCTCTCGGGCAACGGCCAAGGCACGCTCGGAGATATCCCACGCCGACACGGAAGCATTTGGCAGTTCTGCCGCCAGCGTCACCGCAATGCAGCCCGAGCCTGTGCCGATGTCGAGGATAGAAGCCTTTCCAAGTAAGGGAGAAGCATTGAGAGCGGAAAGAATCCATTGGCATAGCTCCTCTGTCTCCGGTCGCGGAATCAACACACCAGGCCTCACGATGAATCGTCGCCCACAAAACTCTGCTTCGCCCACGACATACTGCACGGGCTCGCTATTGAGCAGTCGTGTAACATCGGTCGTCAAGACGTTACTATCCAGATCTTCCACACCGCCGCAGGCCACATCGGCCATACTAAGACCGTATTTCATCTCCAGCAGGTAGCGCGCCACAGCAGCAGCTTCGCTGTCGTCGTAGCGTTGCATGAGTTGCCTTTTCAGTTCCTGATAATTCATTGTTGTCTGCCAGCAGTCTTGAGAGAAACTGTTCCCCCGTCGCTGTTGTGCCGCAAAGATAATGAAAACCGAGCGCAATACAAAGAAAAACACCGTTTTTATTTTGCATTTCGCTCGATTTGCACTACCTTTGACCTGCGGTCGAAGGTACTCTCGTTCAGAAATAAAAGCAAAAATTCACTTTTTGCTTTGTATTTCACTCACTTATTCGTACCTTTGCACACAATTATGGAGAAGAGGATCAAGAATATCGTGTTTGACCTGGGTGGTGTGCTCGTAGGACTGGACGGACAACGCAGCATCGAAGCCTTCGACAAGCTGGGCTGCGAAGCCGTGTCGCAGTACATCATCGACCATCGCACAGAGGATTTGTTCTATCGCATCGAACTGGGACTGATCAGCACGCACGAGTTCTGCGAGGAAATCAGAGAGATGACCGATACCGCTGCTACCGATGAAGAGATGGTGGCTGCATGGAATGCTTTACTCACGGAACTCACCAACAACCGCGCACAACGACTGCTGCAGCTGCAGAAGGCGGGCTACAGACTATTCCTTTTGAGCAACACCAACGACATGCACTGGCAGCACTGTGCCCGCAAGTTGTTTCCTGCTGATGTGCTCGAGGCATTCGAACAGATATTTCTTTCCTACGTATTGCAATTGGCGAAGCCCGACCGCCGTATCTTTGAAGAGGTACTACGGCAGACTGGCATCACAGCCAACGAAACTCTCTTCATCGACGACAATCGCGACAACATAGCTACAGCTCAGACATTGGGCATGCACACCTATCTAAACCACACCATCGACGAATGGACGGAAGCGTTGCCACTATAGGCTTTTTCGACGGAGTGCACCGCGGTCATCAGTTTGTGATTGGCTGCTTGGTGGCAGAGGCTCGCCAACGCGGGCTGCAAGCCGTCGTGGTGACATTCGACGAACATCCACGAAAGGTGCTTTCCACATCCAATCCTTCTAATGAAGCGCCTCTTCAACCCTCCCCAGTAATGAGGGAGAGGTACTTGCTGACGAAGCGCGACGAGGTACGGAAGTTGATTCTCGATGCCGGTGCCGACCGCTGTGAGGTGCTGCACTTCGACCGCTCGATGGCAGGGATGCCTGCCCGTGAGTTTATGAAGACGGTGCTCAAGGAACAACTGGGAGTCAAAGTTCTCATGATGGGCTACGATAACCGGTTCGGCCATCGCGAATCTGGCAGCACCGAAGGTTTCGACGACTACGTGAGATACGGACAGGAACTGGGCATCGAGGTGAAGGCAATGCCTGCCATGGGAGAGGGAATCTCCTCTTCGGCGGTGCGACATGCCTTGCGCGATGGCAATGTGTCGCTTGCAGCACAGATGCTCGGCCGTCCCTACTCCATCGCGGGACGTGTGGTGCACGGCTATGAGGAAGGTCACCGACTCGGATTCCCAACGGCAAACATTGACCCCGCCAGCGTGGCAACCATGATTCCTGCTACTGGCGTTTATGCGGTGGAGGTGAGAACCCTTGCAGCCGATTCCGGCAGAGAGGGTGAAGGGCGAATGGGAATGATGAACATCGGAACACGCCCGACGTATGGTCTCCATGACTTGTCGCTAGAGGTGCACATCCTTGACTTCGATGGCGACCTGTATGGTTCACAACTGAAGGTGACATTCCTGCAACGCATCCGTGAAGAACGTACGTTTGCTTCGGCGGAAGAGCTCCGGCAACAACTCGAGGCCGACCGCGAGGCTGTGATAAAATGGAAAAAGAATCAAGAAGATTGAGATATGAAAAGTAGAATTGGAGGAAACGTGCTGAATGCCTTCTGCTATCTGTTGGCATTCCTGATCATACAATTCGTGATGACGCTCGTCGGGGGCACCATCTGGTTAATGGTGAAGGGTGAAGCGTTTCGAACCGCTTTGGAACAGGCCGCCAACGGCACATTAGCCAACGACGGCACGGCGATGGCGGTGATAACGGCAGCAGCAAGCGTGGTAACCATCATCGTGTTCATGTTGTTTCGCTGGTCACCGTTCTCTCGCACCTATCTGCGCAGCCGTCCATGGGGCGTGCTGGCATGGGTGTTCATTCTGACGTTTGGCACTGTCATTCCCTCCGAATGGTTGTTAGAACAATTGAATGTGGAGATGTCGGAACCCATGCAGCACTTGTTCGAAGAAATCATGAAGAGTCCGGTAGGCTACGTCGCCATCGGACTACTCGCACCGCTGGCTGAAGAGATGGTGTTCCGTGGAGCCATCCTCCGCGTCTTGCTGAAGGTGTTCGACCGTCGTTGGCACTGGCTGCCCATCGCAATATCTGCCGTGATGTTCGGTGCCGTGCATGGCAACATAGCACAGTTCCTACATGCTTCGCTGCTGGGACTGCTACTAGGCTGGCTGTACTATCGCACAGGCTCTATCGTGCCGGGCGTGGTACTGCACTGGGTGAACAACTCCATTGCTTACGTGCTCTTCAACCTGCTGCCACAGACAGCCAACAACAACCTCATCGACCTCTTCAAAGGCGATCAGCGTGCAGTATGGATGTCGCTGGGTTTCTCACTCTGCATCCTGCTCCCATCGTTGTTCCAACTGGCTATTAGGATGAAGCGAATTAATAATTGACAATGGAAAGAAAACAGATATTACTAATCAACGACGTAGCCGGCAATAGCAAGGTAGGAATGGGAGCAATGATTCCCGTATTGTCGTACCTCGGCTACCCCACGTTCAACCTGCCAACGGCACTCGTGTCGAACACGTTCGACTACGGACGCTTTGCCATACAAGACACCACCGAGTTCATTCGTCAGACGCTGCCCGTCTGGAAGGAGCTAGGCTTTTCGCATGATGCCATCTGCACGGGTTGCATGCTCGTTGAAGAGCAGGTGCACCTGGTAGCTAACTACTGTCGTGAACAACGCGAACAAGGAACGATGGTATTCGTAGACCCAGTGATGGGAGATGGCGGCCGCCTCTATAACGGTATGACGATGCGACAAGTGGAGTTGATGCGAAAGATGGTGAGCGTCGCCGACCTGACATTCCCGAACTACACTGAGGCTGCCCTGCTCGCAGAGATGGAGTATCGCGAGGAAGGCATCTCATGGGACGAGGCAAAGGAACTCCTTGATCGCCTGCGCAAGCTCGGTGCCCGCTCCGTACTGGTAACGAGTTGCCGTTGCGAAGGCACAAACAGTGTGGTGGGCTACAATGCCGATGAAGATGAGTATTTTCGCTTAGAGTATGAAGAGATTCCCGGATTGTTTCATGGCACGGGCGACTTGTTCTCTGCCATCCTTATCGGGAAACTACTCAGCGGAAAATCATTGCGCGAGAGCACTCGCTACACCATGGATTTGGTCTATCAACTGATTAGTTTGAATCGAAATATGTCCGACAAGAATCGCGGCATCCTCATCGAGCAGTTCCTGTATCTGCTGGATGAATAAAAGACAAAGAATTATATAGGTAAAGAGAAATAAAAAACAAAAGTTGTCATAAGTTGTCTGTGTTGTCTTCTATTATCAAAAAACAACCGACACAACTTATGACAACTTTTTTTATGTGGTCTCCCGTGTCTGCCCGAGTGGCTGGGTTATCGTCTGTTGTTCGGGCAGACACGGGGGTCTGCCCCTACGCGTAGGTCTCAACCTTTCTTAACTGCGCGAAGCGCTTCTCAACCCCCATTCCCGGGGAATGGGCCTTTAGAATCCTGCCCAAAGCTGGCGCCAGAGCTGGCGTGCCATATCGTCCCAGCGCTGGATGGTGGCACCAAAGAAATCGGCGGTATAGCCATCGAGCATCTGCTGAGCCTGCTTGCTGTCAGTACTGTTAAGTTGCTGCCACGTCTGCTCGACAAAGGGGAGTTCGCGCTGACCTTTCTGAATAAAGTAGTCGCGCGCCGACTCTATCAACTTCCGATAAGTGCCCCAGCGAATCGTAGCCAGGCGGTTGGCCTTGCGATAATGCCAAAGGGCGGCATCGTCGCGCTCCACATGTTGTCCGCAGGTCTGCAGCAGCGGTGGTAAAGATTTCGTTCCGCTGAAGATGGGGAAGCGAGGACTCTCTCCTGGATTGTCGAGTGCCACCCATGCCACACCACCTACCTCATCGGGCAGCCACGCACGCAGCTGAATAACGGTGCTATAGGCGCACCAAGGAACGCTAACCGTGCGGATGTTCTTCATCACGGAGTCGCCCATGGCATAGTACATATTGATTTCATCGGGCCGCATCCAGGGATTTGAGAACGGCGAGACGATGCTATCCGGTTCGTTCTCGACCAGGTTTCCCTGCTTGTCCTTGCGCTTCGGATTTGGAATGAGGTGACGCCCACTGAGGTTCTTCGGCGTTCCCTCGTAGTAGCTACCCAACAGGCGCATCACCTGTTCGGCACTCACCAGCGTATCGGGTTTCACGCTCAGCGGCAGTTCCTCGATGGTATCGCTCAGGCAGAGCGACGGTGCCAGCTGACTCATGATGAAATGTTCGCGCACGCTGTAGTTCTTCTTCTCGTGGAAATAGTTCTCGCCGCTGTAGGCTTTCCAGAACGAGAACTCCGACTTACCGTCCCAGAGTTTCAACTTCTTGGCAACGTCGAAGACATTCTCCGATGCCATGTAGCGGTCGGGATTGCTGAGGTCGAGGCGTCCGATGCGTGAGATATTGGCCGACACTGCCACCTCGTCGTCAGGAATGCGTACGGCAGCCCACACGCCACCTATCTTCTTCGGACCCTCACCGAACACTTCAAATATCCACACCTCGTTTTTATCAGCAATAGTCAGGCACTCACCGCTGTCACCATAGCCGTATGTCTTCACCAGGTCGCCCATGAGGCGGATGGCCTCGCGCGCCGTGGAACAGCGCTCCAGTGCGATACGCTCCAGTTCCTCAACCATGAACATGCCCTTCTTGTTCTGCAGGGTGTCGCGACCAGAAACCGTCGTCTCGCCGATGGCCAATTGCTTCTCGTTAAGACAGGGATAGGCAGTGTCGAGATAGCGGAACGTGTGGCGCACCTGCGGAATCACACCACGACGGTAGAGTTTTGTACTGTCCTGAGCCGACTGCGTGTGCATGCGACCCTCGTAGATAGCGGTCACGGTGTCGCGCTCATAGTCGCGGGCAGGAACAATCTGCATCCAAGTGCGATACCACGAGTCACAAGTGTGGGAGGTCATCACCGAGCCATCGGCAGAAGCCTTGCGTCCCACCATGATACTTGTGCACGACATGCGTTGCTGACCTTGCAGGGTGCTCTCATCGGGTTGTGCCACTGCCGACAGAGGTAGGAGCAAGAGCAGACTCAGGAGTATGTTCCTCGTTGACTTCACAATCTTCATAGGTTTGTTTTGTTTCTAGTTGTTTTGTTTCTTGTTGCTTCCTTCTGCAAAAATACTCAATTCTTGCGAAACATCATCCTTTTTTCAGAATTTTATGCCAACAAAGTTGCGACATTCAGGAATTATGGTTAAATTTGTAGTCTGAAACCAAAACTAGCATCATGATGAATCTACGTAAAGCGCTCCTGACAATGGGGCTTGCCGTGATAATCGGCACACTGCCTGCTGTCGCACTGGCTGCCGACAGCGACTATACCCGTTTTGTGAATCCACGCATCGGAACCGGTGGCCACGGCCATGTGTTCCTCGGTGCCAACGTGCCGTTCGGCTACGTGCAGCTCGGCCCCACACAGCCCACGCGTGGCTGGGACTGGTGCTCGGGCTACCACCATAGCGACTCGGTGCTCGTCGGCTTCGGTCATCAGCACCTGAGTGGTACAGGCATCGGCGACCTCGGTGATGTGGCACTGCTGCCCGTCGCCACGAAAGACCAACGGACTACACTGTTTGCACATGCATCTGAGAGTGTGAGCCCGGGCTACTATGCCGTGAAGCTGGGTACACCGAACGTGTATGTAGAACTGACGGCCACAAAGCGTGTGGGCATGCATCGCTATACCTTCGGCGCCGACCAGCAGGAAGCCCTCATGATGCTCGACCTGCGTCAGGGCATTGGCTGGGACCATGTCGCCCAGTGTCAGATGCGACAGGAGAGTCCAACGGTGGTGAGCGGTTATCGCCACTCCGTGGGTTGGGCGCGCCGCCAGAAGGACTTCTTCGTCATGGAGTTCTCGCAACCCGTGACCTTGGAAAAGGTAGATGGTGACACCACGGGCGTGCTCACGTTGAGCCGCGTGGCCGAGCCGTTGCTGGTAAAGGTGGCACTGTCGGCAGTAAGCGTAGAGAATGCAAAACAGAACATGAAGGCCGAGCTACCCGGCTGGGACTTCCCCGCCACAGTAGCCGCTGCCCGCAAGGCATGGAACGACGAACTCTCGAAGATTAGCATCATGACCGACGACGAGCATGTGCGCCGCATCTTCTACACCGCCCTCTATCACTCGATGACCGCCCCGTCGGTGTTCTGCGACGTGAATGGCGAATATCGCGGTGCCGATGGCGAAGTGCACAAGGGTGACTTCACCAACTACACCACGCTCTCGCTGTGGGACACCTATCGCTCAGCTCATCCGCTGCAGACAATGATTCACCCCGAGAAGCAGAAGGACATGGCACAGACCTTCCTCCACATCTTCAAGGAGCAGGGCAAGCTGCCGGTGTGGCACCTCATGGGCAACGAGACCGACTGTATGGTGGGTAACCCAGGCATTCCCGTACTAGCCGACTTGGTGCTGAAAGGCTACATCACAGGACAAGACCGCGAGGCTGCCTTCGAGGCTATGAAGACCTCAGCCATGCTCGACGAGCGCGGCATGAAAGAGTTGAAGGAGTATGGCTACATCCCCTTCGATAAGGACGAGACCAACGAGACGGTGGCGAAAGGCTTGGAGTATGCGCTCGCCGACTGGTGTGTGGCACAGGTGGCGAAGCTCTTGGGCAAGAAGGCCGACTACAAATACTTCCTGCAGCGGAGCAAGCTCTATCAGAAGCACTTCGACCCAAAGGATGGTTTTATCAAGGGTCTGTCTTCGACGGGCGAGCGTCGCACACCGTTCAATCCGTTCCGCTCGGCTCATCGCGCCGATGACTTCACCGAGGGCAACTCATGGCAATACACATGGCTCGTGCCTCACGACGTGCATGGACTCGTGAAGACATTCGGCTCTGAGGCTCGCTTCACCGAGAAACTCGACTCGCTGTTCATCGTTGAGGGCGACCTGGGCGAGGATGCATCACCCGACATCAGCGGCCTCATCGGACAGTATGCCCACGGCAACGAACCGTCGCACCATATTCTATATATGTATAACTACGTGGGCCAGCCTTGGAAGGGTGCACGCCTGCTGCGTCAGACCATGAAGGAAATGTACTTCGACGACTACGACGGTCTGTCGGGCAACGAGGACGTGGGCCAAATGTCGGCATGGTATATCCTCTCGGCCATGGGTCTCTACCAGGTAGAGCCTGCCGGTGGCAAGTATTGCATCGGCTCTCCGGTAGTCAATGAGGCTTCCATCAACATGGGTAACGGCAATATCTTCACCGTCCGTGCCACAAACAACAGCGAGGAGAACATCTACGTGCAGCGTGCTCTGCTCAACGGTAAGCCACTCACGAAGTCGTACATCATGTTCAACGACATGAAGCGCGGCGGCACCCTCGAACTCCAGATGGGCCCGCAGCCCAGCGACTTCGGCACAAAGACGAAGGACAGACCGTAACAAGGTAACAAGGTAACAAAGAAACAAGGTAACAGCGTTCTGTATGTTGCGATATCATCGCAACCTCTCAACGCAAAAAAGTAACAATATGAAAAGACTAACTATTATTTGCTGTTTCGCAATGATAAGCCTGGGGGCAATGGCACAGGCAGAGTATGGAAAAGAGTACATCAAGCGCATTGGCGAGAAGAGTTCGACCTATGTGTCGCGCCGTCCTGCCGAGAAGGATCGGTTGTTCCGTTCCGATGTGATCGACAAGAAAATCAAGGAGGTGCAGAAGCTGCTGAAGGACAACGAGAAACTCGCGTGGATGTTCGGCAACTGCTTCCCCAACACGCTGGAGACGACCGTTCACTACAGCGACGCCTCGGGCGACGACGACACGTTCGTCTACACGGGCGACATCCACGCCATGTGGCTGCGCGACTCGGGTGCACAGGTGTGGCCCTATGTGCAGTTTGCCAACCAGGACCCGAAGCTGAAGAAGATGGTGCGTGGCACGATTCTTCGTCAGTTCCACTGCATCTGCCTCGATCCCTATGCCAACGCATTCAACCTTGAGCCCAACCCCGGTGGCGAGTGGATGAAGGACCTCACGGAGATGAAGCCGTTCCTGCACGAGCGCAAGTATGAGATTGACTCGCTCTGCTACCCCCTGCGACTGGCCTACCAATACTGGCTCACCACTGGCGACACCACGGTGTTTGGCGAGTTGTGGCTGCAGACCATTCAGAACATCCTCAAGACCTTCCGCGAGCAGCAGCGCAAGGATGGCAACCTCGGCCCGTATCGCTTCCAGCGTCGCACCGAGCGTGCCTCCGATACTACGCAGAACGACGGCTGGGGCAATCCCGTGAAGCCTGTGGGCCTTATCGCATCGGTGTTCCGTCCCAGCGACGACGCTACGACATTCCTCTTCCTCATCCCCTCGAACTTCATGGCCGTGTCGAGTCTGCGCAAGGCAGCTGAGATTCTGACGAAGGTGAACAACCGCGCCGACCTCGCTGCCGAATGCAACGCCCTAGCCGACGAGGTACAGACAGCACTGCAGAAATATGCCGTACACATGCACCCGACCTACGGTCCCATCTACGCCTTTGAGGTTGACGGCTTCGGCAACCAACTGTTGATGGACGATGCCAACGTGCCCTCGCTGCTGGCAATGGGCTATCTCGGCGACGTGCCTATGAATGACCCCATCTATCAGAACACGCGCCGCTTCGTGTGGAGTGAGGACAACCCCTACTTCTTCCGTGGTCCTGCAGGCGAAGGCATCGGTGGTCCGCACATCGGCTATGGCTATGCGTGGCCCATGTCGATCATGATGAAAGCCTTCACTGCCCAGAACGACAACGAGATTCGCGCCTGCATGCGCCAGTTGCTCACCACCGATGCTCAGACGGGCTTCATCCATGAGTCGTTCAACGTGCAAGATTCAAATAAGTACACACGCGCGTGGTTTGCTTGGCAGAACACCCTGTTCGGCGAACTCGTACTGAAACTTATCAACGACGGCAAGGCTGACCTCCTCATCCACTGTCTGGATTAAGGGAGCCCCGCCCCAACCATAAACCCACTTCACGCGTAGGGGCAGACCCCCGTGTCTGCCCGAATTCCAAAGGAAACCATTTGTGCGGGCAGACACGGGGATCTGCCCCTACCGTGTAAACGCCATGAACCGTTGCGAAACAACATTGAACATTGATCTTTGAACCGTCGCGAAGCGACATTGAACCATTTGAACCGCTGCGAAGCAGCATCTTGAACCGCGCCGCAGGCGCATTGAACACTATGAACATAACCATCCAAGGGCAGCCATTGCCCAACATGCCATGGGAGGAGCGGCCGGCAGGCTGCGAGGCTCCCTTGTGGCGCTATAGTAAGAATCCCGTCATCCGTCGCGACTTGCTGCCGACGTCGAATAGTATTTTCAACAGTGCCGTCGTGCCCTTCGGCACAGGCTTTGCCGGCGTATTCCGCTGCGACGACACCAACCGCCGCATGACACTCCATGTTGGCTTCAGCGACGACGGACTGAATTGGAACATCAACGAGGAAACGCTGAAGTTCGAGTGCGATAACAAGGAAATTGGCGAGTGGGTCTATGGCTACGACCCACGCGTTTGCCGCATCGATGACCGCTGGTGGGTGACCTGGTGCAACGGCTACCACGGACCTACCATTGGCATGGCTTGGACCCAGGATTTCAAGACGTTCCATCAGGTGGAGAACGCTTTCCTGCCGTACAACCGCAACGGCGTGCTCTTCCCACGAAAGATTAACTCCCTCCCTACGGGGGAGGGCCGGGGTGGGGCTTGCTATGCTATGCTCAGCCGGCCCAGCGACACAGGGCATACGGCCTTTGGCGACATCTTCTACAGCGAGTCGCCCGACATGGAGTTCTGGGGACACCATCGCCATGTGATGTCGCCTGCCGCCTTCGAGGAGAGTGCATGGCAGTGCATGAAGGTCGGCGCAGGTCCCACGCCCATCGAGACCAGTGAGGGCTGGCTCATCTTCCATCACGGCGTGTTGCATTCGTGCAACGGCTATGTTTACGCCTTCGGCTCGGCATTGCTCGACCTTGATGAGCCGTGGCGTGTCATTGCCCGTTCGGGTCCTTATCTCATCTCGCCGCGCGAGCTCTACGAGTGTGTGGGCGACGTGCCCAACGTTTGCTTCCCCTGTGCTGCACTCCACGACCCCGAGACTGGTCGCATAGCGGTCTATTACGGTTGTGCCGACACCGTGACAGGTCTGGCCTTCGGCTATATTCCCGAAATCATCGAGTTTACCAAGCGCACTAACATTTGCACACGCTGACAAAGAAACTAAGAGACTAAGAAACAAAAAAGACAAGAGACACGGGTCGCATCACTGCGTCCCATGCCTCCTCCCGGGTTTATTAAGCATTGTATGGTACACAACTTTGTAGTCCACAAAGTTGTGTACCTATTTTATGGCTTCTTAGAAGAAAAGAGCAACCAGATGGCGGCGAGGATGATGAGGAGGGTGAGTAAATAGGCCCAGATGTGGGTGACACGCGAGGTTGCTGTGATGACGTAGTCGTGGGGAACAAGGCGTTCACCCGTAAGCGCGTAGACGATGACGTTGTCGTGACAGTGGCCCGTACCGGCATCAATGACGGTGCCTGGCATCTGCAGCGTGTAGGGAACGGAGAACCAGAAGATGTTCATCTTCGAGAGATAGATGTTCGTGAGTTCCCGCCCCAGCGGCGTTTGCTCATCGAAGAACATGTCGTAGGCATTGGAGTGGAAGAACTGCTGTAGCTTATCGCTAGGAACAATGTCCAGGACATCCTCGTTGCTTTTGAGCACAAAGGCTGCCAGCGAGTCATGCAGCGCTACAAAGCGTTCCTTACTGACGGGCGGGCGGACGATGGAATCGTAGTGAGCAATGATGAAGTCGAAGATGGTTTTGAACTGATTGTCGATCAGCCACTTCGTGAGTTTCGGCTCAATGTCGTCGAGTTTCGCCTTCACTTCTGAACCACTAAGCCCTTCCATGATATTCGGTTGGCCCGTGAACCAGTAGCTCAGCACGTCCTTGTCGGCATAGTCGGCGGGTGACAATTCGAATGTATCGCCCACGCAGGCAAAAGTCTCGGTGAACGTGTATTCGGTGTAGAACCAGCGAAAGCGCTTCTCCAGAGTGGCATGCGTCTGCAGGCGACGATTGCCTAGCTGCAGAGGAATCTCTGCCGACATCTGCCCGACGTTGTCGAACTCACGCCAGAACGTCGTCGTCACCGTGTCGCCCTCGCCCACATCCGTATGACTGCTCGAGAAGGCGTCGATATTCAGGATGGCGGGCAGGGGTTGCGACCACTGCACATTACCTTTCCCCCAGAGCGAGTCGCGGTCGTGCTGCGACATCACATTACTATAGCTCACCTCACGTTTGCACGTTCCATCGGCATTCACGATGGTGCTCATACGCACGTTATCATTGCCACAGCCTACCATCAGCAGCAACGAGGCGAACAGCAGGCAGAAACTAATCTTTTTCATACATTTGCTTTTTAAGTTGGGTGTAACTGATGATTTGCGGCTGATGCGATCGCAGAAGACTGCTACGCACAATCTGCAAGGTGCCAGGCAAGCGTTGGGCGCTACCCGCCGTCGACAATGCGGGAGCCGAAGCCACTTGCTGATGCCTACCAGCCGGAACCGAGTAGACGTAGAAGAATAGTCCTATCAGCCAGACGGCAGCCACCGATGTGACCACACGCAGCACCCGGAACAGCGTCCACCTGGTGCCATTTACATGTAGGGGCAGACCCCCGTGTCTGCCCGAATGGCTGGGTTGTTGTTTGCTGTTCGGGCAGACACGGGAGTCTGCCCCTACGGATTCACTTGAACCATTGTACAGAGACATCGGACCATCATCCAACTGAGCCATAATCCGCTCCGTGAGCTCATCGGGGTTGTCGATGACAGGTGGCTCAAGCGCCTGCAGTCTGCTGAGGAGTTCGTCAGTCTTATTCATATCCTAATCTTTTAAGTCGTTCGCGAATGGTCTGCCGGGCCACATACAGGTTGCTCTTCACCTGACTGGCCGAAAGACCGGTTACTTGTTCCACCTCCTGCGATGGGAGTCCCTCCAGCTGACTGAGCGTGAACACCAGCCGCTGCTTCGGGCTGAGACCATCGGCCAACGCTCTGACAATGCTCACCCACTCGCGGTTTTCCAGTTGTCGCTGCGTGGCGCTTTCGGATGCGAAGTGGCGCAGCACTTGTTCATCGGCCGGTAATGGCGATGTGCGTTTCATGTTCCGCAATGCGTCGAGACAGAGACGGGAGGCAATGACATAGAGCCATGTCGTGAAAGATCGCTGCGTGTCGTAGTCGCCGAGTCGCTGCCATACACGGATGAACGTCTCCTGCACCACGTCTTTCGCCTCTTCCTCGTCGCCCACCATCTTCAGCGCCAGCGAGAACACTCTGCGCTGGTGAGCCTGCACAAGCAGTCGGAAGGCATCCTTATTGCCTTCCAGGCATTGGCTGATGAGTTGTTGGTCGGTGATTGAGGGCATATCGTTTTTTGAGGTTTACTTCATCTATCAGGAGTACAATCTATATAGAATACGAACTAGCGAGGCAAAAGTCAAATTGCATGCCCAAGAATTCATATCGATTGCAAATATAATAACTATTTACCATATCACCAAACATGCACTGCAGTTTTTAGCTCTGCAGCGCACCTAGGGATTACTCAGAAAAACTCGCCTTACTCTCTTTTGCCCACAGATTGCACAGATTACGCAGAAAAACCCTGCGGCTCAGCGCGAGAATGATTAACCTAGGATTACACAGATAAAACTCTGCGGCTCCGTGAACTCTGCGCGAGAATGATGAACAAAGGATTGCAGATGAAAGAGAAACCGCTATTGTCCCGCTATTTCAATGCTTTCGTGCGGCAGGAGTACTGCTTTCGTGATGCCAAAGCATTGCTCCGATGACACAGGAGCAATACTCCCGTTCAGTAAATTAACTTAATTTGTTCGGTAAATTAACTTATTTTACTATGTAAATTAACTTAATTTGCTGAGTAAATTAACTTATTTTACTGCACAAATTAACTTAATTTACTGAACAAAACAAGTTGATTTACAAAATAAGGGTATCATTCCCGTATCACCAACTCATTGTTCCCGCACCACCAGAGCATTGAGATCATCGCACGAAAGCAGTGGTTTACATGCACGAAAGCGGTGATTTACAACTCGGAAAGCAATGCCGAGCGACGCTCGACAGCGAAGGCCGAAGGCCTGACAAAAACTTAGGCAGGCGGTGGAGTGCGTAGCACGAAACCCCTGCAAAGTGAGTTAAAAACAAATCAAAACCCCGACGGGGTGACAGAATTTCTGTCGTACCTTCGGCACTTATATAATTGTTGCGTTTTAAGCAGGGGTTTCGTGCTACGCACTCCACCTCCTGCCTGTATTCTTTACGCCCCGTCGGGGCTCAAATGTTGGCAAACTTATCGAATGTTTGGTCAATTCCGATATCATCCCCACAAAAAAATCCTGATGCTGGGGAGGGCATCAGGATTTATGATGATTGTCGTTTCTCAACGTACGAGGATTCTCAATGTGCGGGCGGTGCCATCGGGAAGGACCTCACGACGCAGGTAGAGGCCGGGCTGCGTAGGAGCTTTCGTGCCGAGGGCAGTGCCGTCGATGGTGAAATAAGCGGTGTTTGTCTGCGCCGAACACGAAGCATCGGGCGTGGAGTGCGGAGTGTTCGGGAGCACTTCGATGCCAGTGATGAGATCTTCGACATTGGGAATCTGCACAGGCTGGATGCCGGCATTCGTGGGTGTGACACGGCGGATGGTGCCATCGGCATTAAACGTGAGGCGGTCGACGCACACTTCACGATGCGTGCCCGGCCCGTTGTTGAGGTAGTTGGGATTGATGCGATGGTAGACGATGTACCAGTCGTCGGTGCCGGGGACGTTCACAATGGAATTATGTCCCGTGCCATAGATGCGGTGGGCGGGGTCCTGAATGATGACGATGGGCTGCGAAGCCACCTTGATGGGTCCCGTGGGAGACATCGATGTGCCGTAGGCCACATGATAATTGGCTGAGCCCGTGTCGTCGACCGACCACAGGAAGTAGTAGAAGCCGTTGCGATAGAACACATAGGCACCCTCGCGGAAGGCATAGTCGGAGAGCGAGCCGCCGGTGGGTGTGATGACATACTCCGTGCCGTCGACCGACATCATATCGTCGGAGAGCAAGCGATAGCAGAGCTTTCCATTACCATAATAAAGATAGGTCTGCCCGCTGACGGGGTCGGTGAAGACATCGGAGTCGATCATCTGCCCGGCCTGCGAGGTGGAGAACAGCGGCTTCGACGAGGCACGGAAGGGCCCTGTGGGGCTCTCGCTGACGGCTACGCCGAGCGTCTTCTTGTTATAGGTGGGGTTCTGTCCGCTGAAGAAGAAGTAGTAATGCCACTTGCCACCCATGAACTTCTCTTCGATGCAGGGTGCCCAGGCATTACCCGTTGCCCACGGCACATCCTGTCCGCGCTGCAGATTGAGGATGGTTCCCTCGTTGGTGAAATTCACAAGGTCGGGCGATGAGAACACATCGAACGAATAGCCGCCCCATGAGGCATAGCCGTCGGTAGTGGGATAGACGTAGAAGCGACCTGTCTTACGCGAGAAGAGAACTTCCGGATCGGCGTGGAAGTCGGGCAATACGGGATTAGCGACAGGCTCGACGGTGACCCGGTAGTAGTTGATAGGTGCGTTGCTGCTATGAGCGCGAGCTCCTACGATGTACAACACGGGACCTTTCGTGAAATCCACAGGCTGATCTGGGAAGACGACATCGGCCGGCGATGTAAAGAACTGCGGGTCGAACGAGGTGAGGTCAGTAGAAGGATCTACGGGAATATAGACTTCGGCAGGCGTCTGCTCGGTGTCGACAGCATCGGCGATGACGAGTCCCGTCTGATGGATACGAGGATTGCGTGCACCTGCCAGCTTTGGAGCTGCGGTGCTACCGGTAGGGAAATAGCGTAGGAGACGTTCGGTTTCTTCCTGCGTGATGGGAAGTACGGTGCCGTGACGCGGCGTAAAGGCACCACTGGTGCGTGTGTTCTGCACGAAGGTGAAGTGCTCGAGATCGGAACTGGAGCAGAACTGGTAGTGGCCGTTGGAGTAGCAGTCGTACATGAGCACCCACGAATCCTGATTGATGAGCTTGAACACACCTGCGCCCTCTACGGCCTCGGTGGTCTGCTGGAGCGTGCCGGAAGGCGTCGACCACTGGCTACCCAGCGGCTCTCCGGGACGGGCAGTGAGATAACGTGCGGTGACCTTACAGATGCCACCCTCGCCCTCGTTCTTATAGAAGCCGTGGTAGAGGGAGTCCGACTCGTTGTAGACGATGTTCATGTCGATGGTGGCCGAGCCGCGGTCGTAGAAGTAGGTGGGCTCGCCATCGAGGTCGGTGAAGTCGGCATTGGCATAGCAATAGTAGTCCTTATCGTAAGGAATGCCGTCGCGGGCCTCCGTGCGCAACGAGAAATAAACCATGAAGCGCTGTGCCTCGTTGTCCCAGATGGTCTCGGGAGCCCATACGCGGATGACTTTCTCGAACATCGTGCCGCGATACTTCGACGGGAAATGCACCGTAGAGTGCTGCCAATGGACGAGGTCGGCCGATTTCATCATGACCAAGCCACGATTGCTACTCCAGCCCTCAGCCGAGCGCATGTCGGTATTCACCATGTAGAACATGCCGTCGGGACCACGCAGGATGTGTGGGTCGCGCACGCCTCGCTTCAAAGAGATGGTGTCGGCAGCGACGACGCGCTCGCCCTTGTTGAGCGGTGTGAAGTTATAGCCGTCGTTGGAGATGGCGTAGTAGAGGTTCTCGTTGTTGTTGGAGGGGAAGTAGACAAAGAGGTAGTTCTGATAAGGTTCGCGCTCGTGGAGCGTGACGGCGAAGTCGCGTGTGACGTGGGCCTCTCCCTTCAGGATGGTTGCCGTGAGCGTGACGGTGCGCTTCTGTCCCTCAGGGAGTTTCAGGACGCGCCCTTCATCGGTGACATACTCGGGATCGGAAGACTTCCAAAATACGACGGAACCGTTTTCAGCTACCGTGGGAAGTGTGAGGTCGGTGTAGACGTTGTTGGGATGTCCGGGTATGACGAGCAATGCGGCATCGGCAGCAACGGTCTCCTCGTCGGAGAGCTCGGGCAGCACGCTGACGGGGAACTGTCGCTCGCGAGCGAGCGACTCATACTGCGGGTCGGTGGGTATAAGACGTGCGGTGAGCGTGGCAGTGGCAACAGGACTGCCGTGGGCAGGACGTGTGATGTGACCATCGGCGGTGATGACACCATTGTCGCTCGACGTCCATTCAATCTTCAACTCACCAAAAGTGGTGGGCAACTCCACATCGGTCTTCAGCTGGGTGAGGTCGCCAGGCGAGAATGCCTTCATCTGTGCATCGAGGCGCAGCGAGTCGGCATAGGCGTTGAGCGGCTTCAGCGAAGTGACGATGCGGGTGATTTCAGACACGGCGATATCGGTGTTGTAGACGCGGAAGTCGCTGTAGAGGGCACCGCGCAGATAGGCATCGCCCTCATAGCAGCTGCGGCCCAGATAGTTTTGCTTCAGCTGGCTGATGTCGCTGGGATGCAGGGTGACACTCTTCGAGGCACTCACACCATTGAGGTAGAGGCGTGCGCTCTGTCCGCGCTGCATGATCAAGAGATTGTTCCAGCGGCCTTTCTGCAGAGCACTACGCGCCGTGACACCTTGCTCGCCGCTGTAGTCGGATTGTGTGATGGCAAAGCGTGTGTCCTTGGCGTTGAGGAAGAGATAGCCTTCGGAAGAAGAGTTGGCGAAACACCAGATGAAATTGCCATTGGCCTTGATGTCGGTGTCTTCAGGGATGAAGACGTTGACGGAGATGACATAGTTGCCACTGAGCGAATGAATGAGTTCGCCGAAAGCCTGGCCGAAGTCGAAGTAGCCATTGTCGGTGCCCAATGAGAGCACATGGCCTCCGGCATAGGGCACGAGTTCGGCACCCTGCTGAAGGGTTCCGACATAGGTGCCGGTGGTGTCGGCAACGCTCGAGAACGTGAACTGGGCAATAGGACGTTCGGCCTGTGCCATGACGGTGGTGACCACTGCCACGAGCATGAGAGCCAAAAAGATGAGTTTCTTCATACGATGAAAGGGTTTAATGAATCTTTCAAGCTAAAAACGGGGAGCACGACAGAGCATGCCCCCCGTAGGGTTCGGTTTCAGAAGCGACCGCCTATTTGCTGAACGGCATGTACCAGTTCTGCGGATTAGTGAGGTCGACGACCGGATTCTTGTAAGCAAGCTTGCTGGCGAGCCAGCGGCTACCGAAGTCGTTGCCATAGAGACCAGCCTCGTTCTTATGACGTGCCAGGCGGCAGAGGTCGCCGAAGCGGTTGCCCTCATAGGCCAGTTCAAGTGCATACTCGTCGCAGAGCAGGTCTTCGACGGCATTGATCTGGTCTTGCAGGGTGATGGCTCCCATGTCGCTGATGATGGAGAACTGAGCGTTGAGCTCGTTGAGTTTCTTCTGCAGCTCCGTAGCATACTGGTAGGGCGAGAACACACCTTCGGTGTAGCCGCTACCATAGGAGTGGATGCCGTGGTTGTACTGGAAGGTCTCCATGTTCTCTGTTGAGAAGAACGGAATGGTGGTGCGCAGCATCTCCTGCGACTCCGGACGCATGTAGAGCGTGTCGGTGGAGAGGCGGCGGTTGAGACCGTCCTTCAAGATGGCGAAGGCTGCATCGGGATAGCCCATGCGGTTGATGGCCTCAGCCAGGCGCAGATAGATAGTCGTTGCACGATAGATGGGAATGTTGCCACCCTCGTACTTCACCATCTCGTTGAAAGCAGAGTCGCCGAGGGTGATGTAGCTGAACGTGTTGTAACGACGGAGGTCGCCCACGGCCGGCAGCGTGTTGACATTACCTGCATCGGTGGTTGCCGATTGCGGCACATAGTAGTAGTCCTGACTGCCCGAGAGGCTGAGGTAGCTCGGCGAAGGATCGATCTCGCGTTCGAGCAGATAGATCTTGTCGTAGTTGGAAATCATCGTCATGCTGCCCTGCTGCTCGACCTTCACCTCGGTGGTGTAGAAGTCGTAGCCGAAGAGACGCGGCAGGTCGGTGGTCTGACCATTGAGGCGGTTGACAGCCATCGGCACATAGGTGATGACATCGCTAGGCGAGTTCATAGAGAAAATGCCGAGCCAGTTGTATCTCGTGTAACCTATTGTATTCGTAGGATAGTAATACTGGATGTCGCTAGGCAACGAACGACGGATAGCCTCGGGGAACGTGGGCTGGCAGTAGTACCACTCAGCCGGCACCTGCTTCGTCTTCAGGTAGTTGAAGTAGGACTGAGCGGCCTGTGTGTACTGGCCAGACTCCAAGTAGAGGTCGCCAAGAACGAGGTCGACGGGGAACATGGTCTGACGCGAGTCGATGCGCTTGTTGCTACCACTGTTGGTCTGTCCGACGGCAATATTGTCGCCATAGGTGGGAACTTCGAAGCCCGCATACTTGGCAAGCTCGGGAGCCAGCGCGTCGGCAATGCCGCGAAGGTCTTTCTTCTCGCGAACGGTATTGGCCTCGCTGATGCTGGTGACGGGCTCAGTGTAGAAGGGTACGCTGCCATAGATCTTAGCCAACTGCAGATAAGCCCAGGCACGGATGGACAGGGCCTGCACATACTCCGGCATGCTGACATTGCGAGAACCCGTGAGCAGGGTGGTGTCGCGATGGGCAATGAAGTAGTTGCAGTTGTTGATGATGCGATAGAACACATAGGCCGAGTCGTACTTGTTCTCGACGGTAGCCGAGAAGTTGGCCAAGGCACGGAGGTCGGCCTCGGTGTACTGGTTGACCTGTGTGAGGTCGCCACGCATCTCATTGACCAGCACATACTGGTCGATGGCCTGCTGCACACCCTTGAGAATGCCGAGCGTGTAGAACATTGAGTCGGTCTTCTGGTCGAGCTGCGGATCGAAAATCTGACGATTTGACTCTGTTTCAAGCATGTCCTGGCAAGACGTTGCGCCGAGAAACATGCCGAAGAGTGCTGCTATGATAAAAAGATTCTTTTTCATATTCTTGTCTTTCTTATCTTCATTAACTTCTTTAACTTCTATAACTTCTATAACTTCTAAATTCAGAAAGTTAGAGGTTAATCCTCAGTCCGAGAGAGAAGGCGCGGCCGAGAGCGACATTGCCGGCATCGATGCCCTGATAGAGCACACTGTTGGCAACTGAGAATTCGGGATCGCTTCCCACATAGTGGGTGAGCGTGAAGAGGTTGTTGGCCTCAGCCCAAATCTGCATGCCCTGCAGCCAAGAGAGGCTCACGGGAACCTTGTAGTTCAGACGCACGGTCTTCAGGCGGAGATAGCTGCCATCCTCAATCCAACGGCTGCTGAAGCGGCTGTTGCCCATCGGATCGTTGTAGCTGACACGCGGCACATCGGTGATCTGGCCTTCATAGCGCCAGCGGTTGGTCACCGTCGTGGTCTGGTTGAAGAAGTTGTAGCCACCCTCGATGACGCTGCGCTGATAGTTGAAGACGTCGTTGCCCAGCGAGTAGTTGAAGCCGAGCGAGAGGGTGAAGTTCTTCCACATCACGTTGGCAAAGATGTTACCATAGATGTCGGGGTTGGGATTACCGATGATGGTCTTGTCGGCCTCGGTGATGAGACCGTCGCCATTGAGGTCGGCATAGTGAGCATCGCCTGCCTTGAAGGGCTGACGAGCACCCGTGGCATCAATCATGGAGAGATAGCCATTGTTGCCTGCTGAGCGGGCTGCGGCATCGTCGGCAAACACGCCGAGGAACCTGTAGCCATAGAAGCTACCTGCCGACTCGCCAACGATTGTGGCAATGTTGTTAGTGCCATAGGCCGACGAGGTGAAGCCCTGAGCAGCGAGCTTACCATTGAGGTAGATCTTGTCGTCGTTAGGCAGCGACTTGATTTTGTTGACATAGTGTCCCATCGAGGCACCAACCTCAACATTGAAGTCCTTCGTGACAACGGGCTTGGCGGTGACGGTGAGCTCGAAACCAGTGTTGTCGAGCGAACCACCATTCGACCAGTAGTTGTTGATACCAGCCACGGGGTTGTCGAAGCTCTTCAGCGTGAGCAGGTTCGTGGTGTGGTTGATGTAGTAGTCGAAGTTCACACCCAAGCGGTTGCTGAGCCAGTAGGACTTCAGACCAATGTTGAACTTACCCGTCTTCTCATAGGTAATCTCATCGTTACCGATGTTGTTGAGCTGTGCAGAGGTCATGTTGTAGAGGTACTTCAGCACACCAAACGACGTACGGGCAGCGTAGTTGTTGATGTCGTCGTTACCAGAGATGTCGTAGCCAGCCTTCAGCAACAGATAGTTGATGGCGTCGGTCTTCGGGAACCAGGCTTCGTTGGTGATGGCCCATCCAAGCTGGAGGCTTGGGAAGACGCCCCACTTCACACCTGCGAGGGAGAGTCCGCTGGAGTTCTCACCGAAGCGGCTGCTGCTCTCGAGGGCGAGGCTCACCTGAGCGAAGTAGCGATTGCGATAGTTGTAGTCGAGGTTGCCATACCACGTCATGGTCTTCCAGGCATCGTCGACACCTTCAATGTCGATATAGGCCATACCCGACGAGATGTTAGGCTGCTTGTCATTGGCACCCGAGTCGCGCTGACCCTTAGGCGAGTTGTCGTCGAAGGCAAACGAAGTGTAGCGGAATCCGGCATAGGCATCGAAGAAGTGCTTGCCCAGCTGCTTCGTGAACTGCAGGCGAGTGTCGCTCGACACGCTAGTCTCCTTTGAGAACATGGTGCTGGCGAGGGTCTGCACACGACCGATACCATTGATGAGGAACATCGGCATGCCACCATTCGGACGATAGTAGCGCTGCGACAGGCGATCGAGGGTGTAGGAGAAGGTCTCGCTAAGGATGAGGTTGGGCGAGAACTCGTAGCGCGGAGCGATGACTGCATTGAAGTTGGTCATCTCGACACGGTTCTTGTTGATGCCCTCACCATTCTTCAGCAATGCCGTCGGGTTACCGAGCGTGAGGTCTTCATCGAGGTCGGTGAGGAAGATGTCGGCCTCCTCGAGCGTGGTGGTCAGCTTTCCTGTTATATTATTAAAGGTGTAGGGATTCAAGAAAGGCGACTTGATGAGACCCAGCAGCGTGGGCGATGAAACCGGTGCGGTGGTGAAGTCCTCAGGAGCACCGTTGTCGAAGACGTTGCGGTTGATCTTCGCATACGACATGTCGAAACGGGTGAAGAGCTTCTCAATCACGCTGATGTCGGTATTGAAGCGGACGTTCAGACGGTTGAAGGCGTTCTCACGAGCTGTGCTCTGGGCATTGGTGTAGCCCAGCGAAAGGTTGTACATACCCACATCGTCACCACCTTGCACGTTGATGTTGTAGTTCTGGGTGATGGCATTGTGATAGACTTCGTCCTTCCAGTCGGTGTCGTTGTGATAGGACTTGTAGTAGTACTTATTCGGATCGTCGACGAGGAACTTGAATTCGCCCGTGAAGTTGTTGATGTCGGGATAGGTTCCGAGGAGTTCAGTGGCATAGCGACGATACTGAGTGGCATCCATCATCTCGGGAAGACGGCTCATGAGCATGACACCGGCTCCGATATTGGCATCGATGCGGGTGGCCATGGAGTGACCGCGCTTCGTGGTGATCTGGATGACACCATTGCCACCCTTGGCACCATAGAGGGCGGTGGCATTCTTCAACACCTGTACCTTCTCGATGTCGGCAGGATTGATGTTGAGGAAGAGGTTGGTATAGTCACCATAGTGGAGCGTGGAACGCGTCTCCTGCATGTCATGGATGACGCCATCGATGACGATGAGAGGCTGGGCGTTGGCATTCAGCGAATTGAGACCGCGAATGAACATGGCTGAGCCATAGCCGGGACCGCCTGAACGGCTGACGGCGTGAACATCGGCACCAAGCGTGTTCTCGATTTCGGTCTCAACGGAATAGGCCGTTGTGTTGTGCACAGCAGCTTCCACCTCAGAGGTGACCTTCGTGCCGTTCTCATACATGGTCTGGAACTTATCGGAGATCATGATGATGCGCAACGGCGTCTGGCCATCACCAATGCTTACCTGCTGACTGAGATAGCGGGGCGAGCGAACGAAGAGCGCTGTGGCAAAGGTGGGAACCTTAATGGTGAACTCACCCTTCTCGTTGGTCATGGCTGCATAGTTGCGGTCGTTGAGCGTCTGTATCTGGATACCTGCCAACGGTTCCTTGGTAACGGCATCGATGACTGTACCCTTCACCTCCATTGTGGGATATTGAGGCTTTTTCGCCGGTGCCTTCTTCTTGACGACAGTCTCTACGACCTCGTCTTCGTATTCTACATCGTCTTGAGCACTGGCAGGCAGCGAAACAGCCATTGCCAGAAGAATACTCATACCGAGAATATAATATCTTTTCATACTGTTGATGTTTAGAGGTGAGACTAGAGGACGATGACAACACCACCACGACCCGTGTTCATGGGATCGGTCTGGTACTTATAGCCCGGATGTGTCTTTACGTATTCATCGAGTTCCTTCGGAACAAGCAAGATGCAGTCGAGACGATAGCTGCGGTCGTACTCTCCAGTGTCGCTGGAAGGAACGGAACCGATGAGACGCAGGTAGGGATAGTAATCACCTGTGCCACGATAGCAGATGGGGAAGGTGAACTCACCCAGGAACAACGTATCGATCTTCGTAGGATCATTGCTGATCTTCTCGGCGATAGTAGCAGGACGGTTACCGCGTGGGAGCGATCCGTCGGCATTGTTGTAACCGACACTTGCCGTAATCATGCTAGGCTTCAGGTCGGCGGGATCGAGGTATGTGTTGGTGATGTTCGAAGGAACAAACACAGCATAGAAGCAATAGGTCGTCGACAACACATTGGGCAAATAGAAGTTGATTTCCGGATTCACCCTGTTGGAAGTACCAATCAGGTCGATGTAGCTCGAACGGGAAACATATCCGCTGACAGCGGGATTCTGCGTGCCCGACGTGATGGAATAGGTTCCAACCGTACAGTTACGGGTGCTGGCCTGATAGGAAGCCATCTCAGCCTCAACCTTGATAACGGGGTTCCAGAACATCCAGGGATGCATGCGCAGGGTGTCGTCGGTGACGAAGAAGTCGCCGTTACTCTTCTTCTGATGGGTGGTTCCCTCGAAGAGGTTGGCTGCATCTTCCTCGTAGATGACGCTATAGGTAGTTGTCACGAGCGAGTCGGCCTGCAGGCGCTGTCCGTCCTCCAGCGACATGAGCTTACCATTGTCGTAGAGGTTGTTGTTGTAGAACAAACCATGAACCAGCGTGATATGCATCAGCGAGTCGCGCAACTTAGCAGCATCGACCAACACAGGCACGGTGCGCGAAACACCAGCTGCGGTGGAAGGCGTCTCGTAGAACGAGAAGCTGTCTACATAGTTGAAGTAAGGAGCAATCGTGTTCATGGCCTTGTTCCATGCCTCATTGGTGGGAACAACCATGGTGTAGTTGCTGTCCTCATTGTCATAGTAGGTCCAGAAGGTGTTGGTCAGAAGGTTATCGTCGTCGAAGACGGAGTCGAGATAGGTGATGCGACCATCGACGATGGGACCTTCGATACTCTTGGAAACATTGAGCTTACGCACATCATAGCTATGGATGTAGTTGCTGATGGAGTCGATGGGGAACTCACCTGGCTCGAGCGACTCAAAGATGTTGCTCAGGAAGTCGACCTTGCCATTGAGCGTGTGGATCACACCATTGACACTAGGGACGTTGGCCTGAGCTACGCCGACACCTTGCATGGTGTAGTTGCCGGCACCCTCAAACTTGAGTACTTTCTCATTGAGCATAAAGATGCGCTCGCTGAGCGATCCCGAAGCAGGGAAGTTGCTGCGGGCGATATGGTTCTTGACAAACTCTTTCAGCAGCTTTTCGTTCTCAATGGCATTCAGGGCATCATAGTCGAAGGTTCCGTTCAGCGGAGCCCAGACGGTGTAGGTCTGCGAAGCATTGAGAACCTGATCGTAGCCGGTCTTCTTCAGAAGCGCTGCAAACTGCGAAAGGTTATTGTTTTCGGCAATATTCTGCCAGATGGTCGACGTTGCCGAGCCCGTCACGGCAGACTCTGCCTCGTAATGGTCATCCCAGTCGGAGCAGGCAGTTGTCAGCGTTCCTGCTACGACGGCTGCCATGGCAACCAATACGTTTTTAAATATCATTTTTCTTTTCATAGTCGTATGCTGAATATCTTTTGATTAGTACATGTCTTCTACATACTGCGGGTTGTTATACACATTCTCCGGGCAGAACTCGATGTAATCGAGGTGGAACTGCGACGTGGTGGCGTTGGGAAGCACCGTCTTGAAGCGCAGCCAGTACTCGCCTTGCTCGAACTGCATCTTGGTGATGATGCGGCGCAGGTCCTGACGGTTTGCACGTGCTACCGTGCTACCACCCTTACCCACTGTGTAGTAGAGCGGACCACGCATCCAACCCAGGTTGTGCATGTTGGCATCGCTTTCAATACCCATGTCCTCTGTGGAGAGGTAAGGAAGCCAACCTGTCACGACGTCAGGAGAATAAGTGGTGACACCACCACTCTGCGTGGTGGTATTGCTCGGCTCGTGACGCATGTCGAGAGGAATGTCGAGTGCCTTCATCGCATTGAGCGAACTGGTGCGGCCCAGATAGAACTGCAGCATGCCTCGGTTGCCATTGGCGGTGTAGCCCATACGAAGCTCGTAGGTGCCATCGGGAACCGGCGGGAGGCGGAAAGCAAAGTCGTAAGCACCCATACAGTTGAACTCATCACCCTGATAGTTGCTCCAGCCATTGCTCTGGCCCGACAGATAGTAGAGACGCGTGTTGTTGCCATTGTAGATGACCAGGTTCTCGAAGAAGCCGTTCGGACAACGAATGTAGTCGCCGCCAAGAGCGCCGTCGGAACCCGACTTGCCTCCATTCAACGCACGGACCTCAGCATCGGAAATCATGCGGAAGTTGTTCGACATCATTTCGCCAAAGAGGGCTGTGTCGTCGAAACGCAGACGCTCGTTCAGGACACCCTTCGGAACGTTCACGTCGTAGACCAGCATGTCGTTGATGGGATGCAGGTAGCCGTTCAAGGCCTGGATGTTGTTGTTGCGCACCTCAATGCCTTCACGCATCACCGTAGAGATGGATGCCGAAGCCATCTCACCGATGCGGTCGGTGAGCGAGCTGTTGGTCACCCAGCGGTTCATGAGACGCTTACCCGAGATACGGCTGATCTTGAAGAGCGTCATCGGCAGCATCGTCTCATAATACTCAAACAATGTCACCTTTGAGACTTCATTGAACGTACGCACGAGCTTATCGAACGACACTTTGCATTTCAGAATATGATAGCGCACGAACATGTTCAGGGCGTTAGCAGAACTGGTGAAGTCGGTGCCGGTACTGACTTCTATACCACGATTGCGGTAGTAGTCGTACCAGCCTGTACCAGGTTTGGCACAGTCGGCATACGCCTTGTTGGCAAAGGCTATCAAGTCTTCAATGTTGTTGATGCCATTGGCCTGAAGGGCTTCGTCGGTCTCGGCGAAGATGGTGTAGCCCAGCGCACACTCTTCAGGAACGTAGAAGTTGTACGTCGAAGTGATTTCCTCATAGTCCGTACGCTTCTGCGCCGTGAGCGAGTCGGCAAGTCCCGTCAGGGTCAGTGCCTGCGAGAAGATGCTGAACAGGTCGGGATGCTCCTCCATCTCACCAGATACGAAACGGTTTGAACGCTGGATAACATGGTCGATGACGTGAAGCACACCATTCTCCAGTTCGTTATCCATACTCGTGATGGCTGAGTAACGGTTGATGACCGTAAGACCGGTAATGGAGTCGATCGACGTATTGATGTCTCGTCCGAGCATTGTTCCCAATGTCATGCCATTACTCATGTCCACACCCATAATCTCTGTTGAGAGCAGGTGGAACAGAGCGATGTCCTTGCAGAGGGAGTCGGTAAGGCCTTCAAGGCTCTTTGCCGTCATGCCATTGTGAGGATTGTCGGTATTTGAGACGTCATCGTACAAACTGTCGATATACACCTTCAATGCATCGTTGTTGGGAGCGAAGCAGGTATACATGCCGTAAGCAGAAAGGATCTTGTCATAGCCGATACGGGTGAGAATGTAGTTGAAGCTACTGAACTCATCACTGCGGTTGGCCAGGAAGTCCTCAATGGTCTCACCTGTAAACGTGTAGAGGTTCGACTCGTCGATGTTCTCCTTACAGCTCGTCAGCAGTACGGACGATGAAAAGAACATCGTCAAGACTGCCATGGTTTGGATGAAAATCTTTTTTCTCATATCTTCATTTATTTATTTCCAATTAATACATGTCCTCAACGTAAATGGGATTGTTGTAGACATACTCCGGACAAAATTCGATATAGTCGAGGTGGAACTCCGTAGACGTGTTGTTGGGCAACACCGTCTTGAATCGAATCCAATACTCTCCCTGTTCGAACGAGCCTTTCGTAATGATACGTCGAAGGTCGCCGGCATAGCCACGGGCTACGGTAGATCCGTACATGAAGCACAAGGGTCCGCGCATCCAACCCAGGTTATGCATGTTGGCATCGCTCTCCACACCCATGTCCTCAGTGGATAGATAGGGCAGCCAGCCCGTTACCACGTCGGGTGAGTAGGTAGTGACACCACCAGACTGGGTTGTCTGATTGCTTGGCACGTGACGCATGTCCAACGGGATATCGAGGGTACGCATCGACGCGATGGAAGAATTGCGGCCCAGATAGAACTGCACCATACCACGGTTACCATTAGCCGAATAGCCCATACGAAGCTCGTAGGTACCATCGGGAACCGGCGGCAGACGGAATGCAAAGTCGTAGGCACCCATGCAGAGAATTTCATCTCCTTGATAGTTTGCCCATCCGCAATCCTGACCACCCAGGTAATATACCTCGGTATTGTCACCATTGTAGACCACGATGTTGCTGTTGTAGTTCTCCGGCATACGCATGTTACCAGCACCGGCAAACGTGTCGTAGACACCACCGACAATGGCTTTCACCTCTGACGGGTTCTTGCAGCGCAGACCATTGGTCATCATCTCCGGCAGCAGCGACAAGTCGTCGAAGCGCATACGCTCGTTCAGCACACCCTTCGGTACGTTCACATCGTAGACGAGCATGCCGTCGATGGGATGAATGTATCCGTTCAGCGCCTGGATGTTGTCCTTGCCGATAGAGATTCCTTCCTGCAGCACGGTGGCAATACTAGTTGATGCCATTTCTGCCACACGGTCGGTCAGCGTGCTATTGGCCACCCAGCGGTTGATGAGGTATTTACCGGAATGACGCGTCACCTTCATCAGCGTATAGGGAAGCATCGTCTCCAGATACTCATAGATCAATGCCTTCGAACTAGCAGCATAGGTGTAGAACATCTTGTTGTAAGGGATGCTGTAACGCAGGATATGATAACGCAAGAACATATTCAGCACATTGGCTGGGTTCTGATAGTCCTTTCCCGTGCTGACGGCAATGTTATTATTGCGGTAATAGTCATACCAGCCTTCAGGGGAAGCACTATTCTCATAGACATTCTTCGCATAACTGAACAGGTCGTCAACATTGTTGATGCCGTTCTGTTTCAGCACTTCATCAGTTTCTGCAAAGATGGTATAACCCACCTTGCAGACATCAGGGGTATACATCTTACTGTTACCCTTGCCCGTATATTTCTTGGGCATGATGATGCCTTTTCTTTCCAACTGTGAAAGCGAGTCAACCAACCCAGTCATGACCAGGCCCTGCAGGAAGATAGAGAATTGCGGATGCTTCTCCATTTCACCTGCGATGAGGTTGTTGGAACGCGTCAGCACGTGATTGATCACATGCAACACGCCATTCTCCAACTCCTCGTCCATTTCCGTGACAAGTGAGTGATTGTTCAACATCACCTGACCCGATACGGAGTCGATTGACGTATTGATATCTCTTCCGAGCATGGAGTTAATCGTCATGCCATTCGACATGTCAACACCCATCACTTCACTATAGAGCAAGTGGAAGAGGGCAATGTCCTTACAGAGCGAGTCGGTAAGTCCCTCCAGTCCGCGTGAAGTCATGCCGTTATGAGGCAGTTGCTCATTGCTGACATCGTCGTAGAGGCTGTCAATATAGCTTTCAACAGCTTGATTGTTCGGTGCGAAGCATGTATAAGTACCATAGGCAGACAGGATTTTATCGTAGCCTATGCGCTTCAAGATATAGTTGAAGCTACTGAACTGATCGTCTCGATTGGCGAGATAGTCCTCAATCGTTTCACCCGTGAATGTATAGAGGTTTGACTCGTCAATATCCTCTTTACATCCAGTCAGGCACAACGAGAAGACTCCCACGACAATCATGAAAGGCCAGACGATGCTCCTATGTAACTTATGTAGTTTCATCTTCACAATAATAATGTTGTTAGCAACTAATTCTTAGTTGATGATTTCTCCATGTGGAATACAGGATTCTGCTTGAGTAGCTTATTCACCTTTATCTCACTTTCCTGGACGGGCCAATAGAGATAAGGTTCGCTCTTCATCTTATATGATACAGCGTCACCACCACTGACATACTTACGCACAATCATGCGGAGCATGGGGGCGTAGAGGGCGGGCCAGTCTGTGCGGTCAGCCATCTTTGTCTTCGAGTCGACGCCTTCCATGTGACGATAGCAGTAGCGCATCAGGTCGAACCAGCGCTTGCCTTCGAAGCAGAGCTCACGCTGACGCTCGCTCAGCACCAGGAGCTCCATTGATGCACGGTTGGGATAGTCCTTGATCAGCAAGGTATCGGTAGCGGTCTTCACCATGGCACGCTTGTTCACGGTCTGCACGATGTTGAAAGCTCTCTCCAGCGTCACGGCATCACTGTCGGAAGCAGCGGTCTGCACGAGAGCCTCAGCCTTCATCAGCATAATGTCAGTGAGACGATATACGATCCAGTTCTGGTCATACTCGTCGAAAGCGCGATTGTCTTTCTCGAGTCCACCTTTCTGAGTGGCGGGGTCTACGCGGGTGTTGCTTCTGGTCACTGTCTTGCGCACCGAAAGCTCTGTAGCCTCTTCGTTATCCACACCATAGGCATTCAGCCAATAGCGCAGGTCGTTCTTGGTCGTAAATGCCTTCAAACCCTGAGGAGTATTGGCATTCTCTGCATAGAAATTGAACACCTGCGAAGCCATCAGGATACTGGTGGTCTTGTGGCTGCTGCTGGAACCTTCCTCGAAATAGTAGTTCTCCAGTGCCGTATTCGAATTGTTACGTCCGTCATACTGCCATTCCAGAATGCTTTCCGAAGAGTTTCCTAACACAAAGATATTATAGAAGAAGTTGTCGCGGTCGAGAAGATGATAGGGGTCATTTCCCAGCGATGCGATCGCTGCTCCGTGGGTGTCCTTATAGTAGGCATCCTTCGACTCGATGACCTTGTCGGCATATTCAATACATTTCTGGTAGTCAGCCTGGCTGTGATTCATGGAAGCACGCCAGAGATAGATGTCGGCGAGCAGGGCCCAAACGGCGTCGCGTGTGAAGTAACCTACGTTCTTCCAGCTTCCCTGTCCATAGGCTCCAGAATGCATGATATAGCGCTCCGACTCCTCCAGGTCGGCGATGCAGCACTGCAGCACGCTGTCGGGAGCGCTCTGCGGAATCGACATCTCCTGATCATCGTCCTCATACGACTGTGTGGTATAAGGAACATCGCGGAACGTGCGCACCAGATAGAAGTAGCAGAGGCTGCGCAAGGCAAGCATCTGTGCACGCACTTCATTATAGTCACCTTGAGTGAACGAGGGGTCCAGATCCATGACATCAGCGGCATGGTTCAACACAATGTTGCAGCGGTTGATGACACCATAGAATGATCCCCACTCACTATAGCTATTGGTAGGCAGCAGGTTGACGGCATTGATATTGTCGAGCGACGTGTTGATGCAGCTGGAGTATTTCACCAGTTCATCGGAACGGAATCCGCCCCAGACAATAGCCTTCTCCTGGCATCCATAGCTGATGATACTACCGTAGGCACCCGTCACCATGTTCTGAACGTCCTGTTTGGTCTTCCAGAAATCCTCGCCGATGGTCTTATCGGTAGGATAGATGGTCAGGAAGTCGTTACAGGAGGTGAGTCCTGTTGCGAGCAGAGCCATCACGGCAAAAACCTTGAATATATTGTTACGTTTCATACTGATTTCTGTTTTTAGAATCCAACATTAATGTTCAGGGTTACCGACTTGCTTCGCGGTGTCTGCGAGTTATCATAGGCGATACCCCACGCACCTGCGGAGTGTTCAGGATCGGTGCCGCTGTACTTGCTGAAGCACAGGAGGTTCTGTGCCGAGAGACTCAGCATCAAAGTGCGCAAGCCCATAGCCTTCAGCAACTTCTTGTTGAAGCGATAAGACAACTGTACGTAACTCATACGGATGAACGATGCATCCTCCACATAGCGGTCGCTACCGAGCCAGTTGTAACCGGTGTTGTACATGGCACGAGGAATCGACGTCACGTCGCCGTTCTTGCGCCAGCGCCAGTTCACAGCCGTGCTCTGGTTGTAAGCGTTATACATTTCCTCCAGACCCATGCGGGCACGGTTCACAATCTTCACGCCAGAACGATAGGTGAAGCTCGACTTCAGCGACCAGTCGCCATAGAAGAAGCTCAGGCCGAAACCACCGCTGAACTTCGGGTTCGAGTTGCCAAGGTAGACAATGTCGAGCGAGTTGATCTGTCCGTCGTGGTTGATGTCCTCATAGATAGCATCACCACCCTGGAACTTATAGGTCGACGTTCCTTCCTTGTAGTTATAAACCTGCTGGATAGGATTGCCACGCGAGTCCATCAGCACCTTTCCTTCGTCGTCGAGGGCGATAGGAGCGGTCTTGTTGGCTGCGAGGAATTCATTGTTGATATAGTCGCGGAACTGATCGGAAGTCCAGCCGTGGCTTTCCTTCTGGTTGATCAGGTATTCATAGGAATACTGGTAGACGCCCTTATAGCGGAGACCATAGATAGAACCGAGGGGGTTACCAGTCTGGATGCGGTTCAGATAAGTACCGCGCGAGCCAGCATCCCATTCAGCGTTGATTGACTCAAGCACGCTCTCGTCCATCTTCACAATCTCATTGAAGTTCTGACAGATGTTGAAGTTTGCGCTAACCTCGAACTTACCGATCTTGATGAACTTGTTACCATTCAGGTTCAACTCCCAACCCTTGTTAGTCATCTCACCAACATTGGTCCAAGCAAGTGTGGAGAAACCGGACGATGACGGAATGCGCACATTCCTCATCAGCAGGTTCTTCGTACGCTTGAAGTAGTAGTTGAAGTCACCAGTGATCATGTCATTGAAGAATCCGAAGTCACCACCAATATTATATTGGGCGGTGCGCTCCCACTGCAGACGGTTGAGTTGCAGACCTTCCAGGTACATGATGTTATCGTTACCCGAACCGCTACCATAGTAGCCGCTGGGGTTGTAGCGTGCATACTGCAGGTACTCGTTGTCCGGCTGCTTACCCACGATACCCCAAGAGGGACGGAACGAAAGCATGGAGAGCCAGGAGTCAGACCACTTCATCCAAGGCTCGTCGCTGATATTCCAACGAGCGGAGAGACCGGGGAAGTAACCCCACTTCTTCGAGTCACCGAACTTGGTGGTACCGTCGGCACGCATCGAGAAGTCGAAAGCGTAGCGGGTCTTGTAGGAGAAGTGTCCCTGATAGATTCCAGACATCGAGCGCCATTCGCCGTTGCTGGTGCTGGCACCGGTGATATACGAATCCACCGATGTAGACTCAATACCATTCGGCGAGTTCACCTGAGAGTTAAACTGGCTGTTGTTGTTACCCGTTGTCATCTCCCAACGACCGAGCATGGTCACATACCAGTCTTGGTTGCGGAAGTGCGGGGTGAAGGTGAGGGTGTGACGGGTGGTGAAGGCCAGCGAGTTGTAATCGTACGACTCGTTGTAGTTATACTTACTATCAGTCCATCCGTTGGTGCTCAGCGAACCGGGCCAGTACTGCGGGCGGCTCTCTGAGAAGATATCCATATAAACCAGACCCGTGTAGTCGAGGCGGCTCTTCGAGTCGTCCTTGCCGAGCAGGTAGTAGTCCAGACGGAACTCAGGCGAGATACGATAGGTCTTGTCGTCGCGCCAAGCCTGGTGGGCAATGGCCACCGGGTTTCCGAGGTTACGAATAGCCTCGAGTTGTCTTGACGATGTACCAGCCACCGTTGATCCAGCGCCGTCGGCACCTACGGGCAGCATCACGTAGAACTCGTCGGTGTTCGTTCCGTCGGCGTTCTGGCGATAGACACTCATGTTCGGTGCCATCTGCTGTGCGCGACCCAGGATGTTGTCGTCGTAGTTCTTATGGTTGTCCGTGTAGGTGAGCGGGAACGTTGTACGGAACGTGATGCGGTCACTCACGAAGTAGTCAAGGGCGAGCTTCGTCGAGAAGCGGTCCAGCGTCTGCTTGATGATGGTACCGTTCTGATGGTCGTAGCCGGCCGAGATACGGAAGTTAGCCTTTTCACCACCACCCGAGATGGTCAGGTAGTGATACTGGCTCCAACCAGTCTGTTGCACTTCCTTCACCCAGTCGGTGTTGTTGTTCCAGTTTTCGAATTCTGCCCACGAGCGGTTGTAGTTGATTTCGTTGATGTTCGTCGTGGCGGTAGCGCTCTGTGAAGGATTGTAGTACATCTCCTTCAGCATCATCGTGTAGTCGTCACCGTTCAGCAGGTTGTAGCCCTTCGGCTGCCAGTTGGCCTGCACACGCAGCGAGTAGTCAACACGGGTAGCACCACGCGAACCACGCTTGGTGGTAATCGAGATAACACCGTTGGCACCACGCGAACCCCAGATGGCAGTTGCGGCGGCGTCCTTCAGTACGTCGATCTTGTCGATATCAGAGGGGTTCACCGAGAGCAGCGAGGCGTAAGTTTCCTCGTTGGCCGAGGTAAAGTCGAAGTTCTGGTCGGGATTATCGAAGATGTTTCCATCGACAACGATCAGCGGCTCGGCCGATCCGTTAATGGAGGTCACACCACGAAGGCGCATCGAAGTACCTGAACCCAGGTTACCAGAGTTGGCCACGATGTCCAGACCGGCAATCTTACCCTGCAGGGCCTCATCGGCCGATGTGAAGGACAGACCTTCCACCTCACTCATGTTAAACGTCTGCTTAGCTGCCGAGACCTCATTCTCAGGGATGACCAGACCACCTTGACGGAACTTGGCCTTAGCCTTTACGACGACTTCCTTCAGCGTGTTCTCTTCCTCAAGCATGATGTCGAAGACAGTCTTGTCGCCGATGGGTATCGTCACCTTCTTATATCCCACATAGGAAATCTGCAGTTTGTTCTTCGTATTCTGGATCTCCATCGAGAAGTTACCGTTGATATCGGTCTGCGAATACGAAACGTTACGGTTGTTGGCATCGATTTCCACAACGTTACACATCATCACCGGGCCTTCCACGTCGTTGACGGTACCCGAGATGCGTGCACCTTGTGCCATAGCTGCAGTACTCAGGACGCAGCATATCGCCAGTAACAGATATTTGATATTATTTGTTTTCATAAGAGATACTGTTTAAGTCCTAATACTGCTTATACAACTTGCTGTCGTACAATCGCCTGAAAGCTGCCAGTTTCTTCTTGGCGTTCGCACCGGTCCAGAGCGTGTCGTAGCGGTTGGTGCCGGCATGCGAGTTCAAAGCCACAGGAATCTGATGGATGACAGCAAACGACGATGTTCTAATCTCACCAGCCGTCTTGGCAGCCTTGTCGAACACGTAGTCGCGTGTCATCTTATTAACAACATTGCTACCCGTCGAGCTGATGTTCACTTGCTGACCACTCTTGTCGACAACTGTCATCTGACGGTTGGCACCGCTAACGGTAAGTTTCTCACGTACACCGAGGGTATCGGAGCAAGCCGTAGCATAGACACCGGATTCGATGTTCTTATCGAGATATACCGAGTTGTCCTGGAAGTGGTAGCGGATGAAGGCATTGATTTCCTCCAGCATGGCCAACGCCTTGTTGCGGGCGGCGATGACGTCTTCGCTGTAGTTGCCTTCCGTCTGCTGCTCTTCCCACTTCTCATGATACTCGTCGTAGATGGCCTGTACATCGCTCCATGTGGGGAGTCCCAATGCATAAGCCTTCTTCATAGCTTCATTGTCGGGAACGTAAACTGTATAGTTGTACGAGTTGAAGAACTTCACGTCGTAGTCGAGTCCGAAGTGACCCACCTCATTGACGAACAACTCGTAACCCTTCACGCGCTGCTTCTTCGTCACCTGGTTCACTTCCTTCATCTTGTCGCTGGCGAAGAAGAACAGATCCTCGTTGTAGCCGTTACAGAGCTTGTTGAATTCATCAAACTGCGAGTATTCGCCCAACACAGAGTAAACCGACTTCTGAGGAGCCTGGATGACGTGGTCGATAGCATACGACACACCGTTCTTCTGGTTGTATTGCTTCACAACGAACGACGGAGAGAGGCGGTTGTCGATCTGTCCACCACTTTCCACGCGACCTTCAAAGAAGTGAATCTCACCACCATGCTTGGTCTTGTAGTATTCGTTGGTGCCGAATTTCTCACCTTCGCCAAGCACCACGGTGTGGTAGTTCAGGATGTCGATGAGATGGCTGCGGAAGGCAGAGGTTGCCACCGTACCGATGGAGTCGCCGATTTCACCCGTGAGGGGGTTGTACTGCCACTGCGAGCAGAACACGTAAGGCGAACGGTTCTGGTAGTAGAAGCGCAGTGCGCGTGGTTGGTCGTGCATCAGATAGGTAGGATCCACGTAGAACTGTCCGAATGCCTTATCGGTCGGGATGAAGAATGCATAGTTGGCACTCATGGCGAGCAGATAAGCATAGAAGTTCTGGTTCAGTCCTACGGTGGTGTTTCCGTTATATCCGTCCTGGATGGCGGTGTTCATGATTCGCATGTTGTCGGTGAGCAGAGCCGGTGCCGAAACAGCGATATAACGGTTCGGTGCAAACACGGTGTTCAGCATGTAGGCCACACCGTTGTTGGCAATCTTCACATCGTAGGTGCCATCGGCATTCTTGTTCAGCACGTCGAGCGACAGACCCATCGGGTCGGAGGCATCGTCCATCACATCACCGAACTTGCTGGGCACGGTTCCCACGAACGAAGACTTCATCAGGTTGTCGAGGAATGCCTGCACAATGTCCTGAGGAATCGAGTCGATGTTCTCGGCAAGATTCTCCTCGGTGTTCTCCTTCTTACCATACTGGTCGATGATGAAAGAGCCACTGCCGCCCGGCAGGAAGTAGGTCTTCATGGCCTCGTCGGTAGGAACGAAGATGGCAGCAAGGTCGCTCAGGGCATTCGAACCCGACATACCGTTGGTATAGGTATTCCATCCCGGATCGTAGGGAAGCACGCTCTTCACGATTGCGCCATTGGGATCAACGGTCAAGTCGGAACCCTGCGAACGCGAACTGAAGTAACGCTTCTGGAAAATGGAGTCGATGAGTGGCAGACCGTTGGCCTGTGCAAAGTCGTTGTAGTTGTTGGTCGTTGCGGCATCGTAGACGGGAACGCTGAAGCGATCGAGCATACGGCTGAAGTAGAAGCTCTCGCCGTTGGTGCGGATGAGTTCAGCAATGTTTCCCGGCGGTACGAGCACATCCTGCAGCTGGTGGATATAACCATTCTTACAGGTCACGTCGCCTTTGATAATCTTGTTTCTGAAGATGTAAGCGGAATTCTCTTCATCGTTGTAAGGAGTTCCGGTAATCACTTCAAAGTCACTGTTCTCACCACGTGTGGTAATGCTGTTGTTGGTGAGCTGCTCAGCCGTGAAGTGCACCATCATCGGACGTGTGGCGTCCATCACGAGGTTAATGCCCTTGTCGAAATACTTCTGCCAATAGGAGTTGTTCTTCGGCATGCCAGCAGGACCAGGAATAAACGTGATGGTGTCGATGACGTTGGCACCAGTGGTGTGCTTCATGGCAATACCTGGTGTGACGCTTGTGGCGTCATACGACACATTCGACAACATTTCAACAAGGATGGCATTGTCGAGCATCGAGGAGTAGAGCAGTTGCTTCTTCATGGCCTCTGTCAGGTCCTCGTACTTTCTCACGCCCCATGCATTGTTAGCATAGAAGCGCTCGAAGGCTTCATCATTGGCTGCAAAGACGGTTTTCGAACCCGTCTTTCCCAACGTCTCGGCATAACCCATGTCTTCAATGAGCCGCACGTAATTGTTAAAAGTACCTGTCAGTACTTCTGGGTTAGGATTCTTCAATTGCTCATATACACTACTTCCCAGCCAACTCGGGTAGTTACCCTCGTCGTCTAGGGGGAAGCGGTCGTTACAAGAGAGGAATCCACCACTGATCACTGCCAAACACAAGCCATACAGGGCTTTCTTGGTCAGTTCAAAAAAGCGGTAATTCATACATTTAAAGATTTAGTTATTACATTGTTTAATATATATTACTTGTTAGGTTACTTATATTCGTCGGCAAATTTAATATAAATTATTTAAAAAAACGTAGAAATCTCGAATTATTTTCTCTTCTGCAGCAATTTCTTCCCATTTTGTACATAAACTGCGGGGAAAACAGCAAGGCTTCCGTTGGCGATTCTCCGACCCGCGAGATCGTAGCAAGCACCAATGGCTTTGTTGTTGTCTGCAGTGGTTTTTCGGATGGCGGTATTGATTTTCTGCAGCAAGCGAACGTTGTCTACATATAATAAGGTATTGTTGGCAGCACCCACGCTGGCCGAACTCTGATAGCCCATCGAAAAAATCACGTCCTGGGGTTCTGTCAGAGTAAAATCATAGCAGAGCACTTCCCAGCTGTTTGGCTCCGAAGGATAGCGGTAGTCGGTCTTCGTGCCAATCTTCACTCCTGTGAGCGACGTGTTGGTATTGCCTGTAGCGGTGACGCGACGACCATCGTTCTTCTGCTGATTGGTGCATTCATATTTCATGTTCAGCAACATACGATACTCACCGGCAGGGAGACTGACGGTCTGAGTGATGGCATTCTGTCCGGATGCCCACGAGTTCAGCACTGTCAGCGTACGATTACCTTTGTCATCATCGGCCAACAGACCAGCGGTCTGGGCTGCATAGTTGCCCACATTTGCCGGACTCACGCAGAATAGATCCATCGAGTAGGGCATGGAGTACATGCGGGCATAGTTCGAACTGCCCGACATCCTGTTGCCAGCCGTCCATCCTTTCACGGGCAGGACGTTGGGAAACTTCGCGTTCGTAGCTGTCACATTGTTCACGTAACAGTCAGCATAGGTCACACCGGAGGCCGTCACGTCCTGACCGCGGTCACCATAGGTGACGTCCTCCTCAAAATTAGGGTTTACGAGCTGCGCGGTAATATCGGTAAACCCTTTCGTGAGGTCGTCGGTGGTTTCCTCGGGAAAAGGCGTATTCATCTCTATCTGAAGATCATCGTCAACAATGCGAGCCGTAAACGATCCGGCTGTTGTCACCGTTTTCTTTACGATGCCCTTCGCTGTTACTGCTGAGATTTCAAAATCGCACACACAGTCCACAATGCTTCTGAAATAGGCCACTTGCGGATCATCAGCATCCTGCAATGCTTCCAGTCCGGCTCTGTCGAAATAGAATTTCACCATATCGCTATGGCTGTGGTTGGGTTCAACGGCAAAAGTATAGCTGACATTCATGTCGTCCGATGCCGAGAGCACAGGGAAACCGTAGGGGGTCTTGATCGGATCCAGCATGCACTTCTCCGCCGAAGCGAAATTCGAGAGAAGCAAGTAGCCGGTACCGTCGGGATCGAAGACCATTACGCCATTCCAACCCGTTGGCACCTGGTCCTTCAGGTCGATGAGTTGCGCGGCACATTCTGCCGTCTGATCGGCATTCTGATTACTATAATAGACAATAGCACGGCGATCCACTACGTCGCCAGCCTTCACCGACCGTCTCTTATCGGAATACGAGGAATAAAGTTTTGATGTCATCACCGAATTGTTGTTGGCTTTGTCGCCAAAGGCTATATCTTTATCCCCCGTGGTGGCGATGCCGAGTTCGTTGTCAACGTTCACCCAAGGACCATTCAGTTTTGCCAACGTGCTACCGTCGAGTTGCTTGCTGCCCACGATGCCTGGCAGCACAACGCCGTCAGCGCTCTGTGTCAAATCTTCATAATACAACATACGCTTCGTATTCGTCAACTCATCGGTCGAAATAGCCATCAGTCCTCCCATCTCCTTGGTGATGGTGGCAGATGCGTTGGCACGAACGTAGTCGAGATAGATTACTGCGTTGCCAGGTGTCGAGTAAATGGCGAAGCGGTTGTTCAGAGTTCCTTCATTTGTATTCAATTCGCCATTCATCGTCCAAGCATCTCCCTTCAGTTCATAGATGCCACTGACAACGGGTGCAGCATTGGTTTTCTTGCCTTCTACCTCATACCATCCCAGGAAGTTACCGGTGTTGTTAGCACGGAAAGGCACGATGATTTTGTTCTTGTCTACCGAGTTAGCAGCGATATAGCCTGTATAGCTCTGCAGTCCGGTACTCCAAGAGAAAGTTGTGAAGCGATCTTTCGTGAAAGCACGCACGATGTTTTGCGTGTCCAGTTTCTTTGCTGCACTGTAGCGCTGGCGGAATGCTTCGAAATCGGTTGCCTTGAGGTCGGCCGTCGAGAGCACATGGTGCATGAGCCACGTCATCATCACACGATGAGCCTCAACACCCATACGGCGTGCTCCCACATCGGCACGCAGCAGCCACGAGCCGTCGCTGGTGGTCTTCTGCCGAGCCTTGATATATTTGTAGGCGAGGTTCTCAAGCATCAGCGCATCGGCATCCCTGAGAAAGCAGGCATTCGTGGAGTAGCTGGTAATCTGGTCATAAAGGAACAGGCTCCAGTCGTTGCCGTTAGGCATAGCGAGTTCGCCGTCGGTAAGTGCGAGCCAGTTCAGCACTTCCGTCTGCACCTCTTGATTATGATGCATCAGCGCGTTGGTCTTCCATTTCTCCTCGCCATAGAGTTCCTTTTGGAACAGTTTCAAGGCAAGGGCCGCCTCACCCAGTTCCTGCATGACCACATTCTGATAAGATGTGTGGAAATAGTTGTGGTTCTGCAGTGTATAGTCGTCGTAGAGATTCTGCCCTTTATAGAGCTGTGCTACGGTCTTTGAGTCATAGTCGGGGTCGACGATAGTACGGTTCGTCTTGTCGTCGATGTGCGAGTAGCTGTTGATGGCAAACTCGCGGAGGCGCTGGAACCAACGGGCGGCCAGCGCATCATCGGGAAACAGGCCCAGCGTAGCTGCAAGGATGTCGGCCTCCCAACCGTTCTCCTCAGCCTTGGTGTCGCCGCTGTAGCCCGTGGGTATCGAGCGAGTGAGCTCGTAGTTGCATTCCGCCTTCAGCAGTTTGTAGATGTAGTCGCGTTGTGTCTCGGTGAGTTTGTCCCACTGGAAAAACGCGGAGTAGGCCACACTCATGGCCCAGAGGCTCGACTCCCAAGCAAAATCGTTCGTCGAAACCGAGCCCCAATAGTTGTTGCCCGAGCACACTTTCAGCTTGTTCGCTTTATGGGTGCTATAAGCAAAAATCAGCGATTTCATCGCCATTTCTTCGACATCGCCCCACGTTACACCTGTGGGCAGCGTCACCTTTCCCTTACCATATTTCACGAGGAACGCACAGATCATCGAGAGGTCGGCATTCGGACGCACGCCTCGCTCGTCGTTGGCCATTGTGTTTTCGCCCTTGAAACACCCACATGCCTCGCCTACGCTGTTCGGAGCAGAGGCCTGCTGGAAGTCGTTCTTCATGTACTTGGCGAAGTCGGCAAGCATCTGCAACAGGTCCTGCTGCATGGAGGCTTCACCGACAAAGTCGGCCGTGATGACACCCTCGGTGGGACTGGTCTGCGCAGCGGCTGCCAGCGTCAGGCAGAGAGTCGCTGCAAGGAAAAGGAGTTTCTTCATTGTTGTAGTTGTTTGTCTAGATTCTCTAGATATTCTAGACGTTCTAGGTGTTCTAGATTTTTCAGAGAAAAAAAACGGCTCCCTGCACACGTTGGAAGCAGGGAGCCGTCGTTATCGCTTGATGATTACTTCACCATGATCTTCATGGCCTTGCCGTTGCGAACAACGACGTTCAGACCACGCTGCAGCTTGTTGGTGCGTACGCCGTTGACAGTGTAGATACCGTCGACAGCCAGCGTCTCAGTTGCAATCTCGTTGATGCCAGTAGCGAGCGGGCCGTCCCATCCGCTGTTGTCACCCTTCTTGGTGAGCGTCAGCGTCCAGTCGGTTACTGAGAACCAAGTACCCTCGAACTGCTTGCCTGTGCGTGCGATATCGGTGCACATACCAATCACGATCTTGTGATCCTTCACCTCAACGCCCGTGATTTCGAGATACTGCCAGCCATAGCCGTTACCACCGTTGGCGTTCACGATACCCTGGATGTAGAAGTAGTCGGGATCGCTGTCGGTCATGGTCTCGAAGCGCTCGCAAGCATTCTCCCAGATAGCACCCCACTTGTTAGTGGCGTTTTCGGTCTTCTCCTCACCGGTCTCGTCATCGAGATAGGTGTAGGTCTGCATCGGAATCTCCTTCCAAAGCGTGTCGGCCTTAGCCTCACCGCAGTTGCCTGCGAAGATGAAGGCACCAGGAGCGCTGGTACGTACGGCAGCACCTACGGTATAAGTTCCGTTGGGCACACCGAGTACTACCTGCTCGCCGTAGAAGTTGAGCACGCTGTCGGTAGCATTATAGGAGTCGAAGTAGCGGTGTGCAGTGTCGTTAGAGTCGAAGTACTCACCACTGTTGGTAGGACCGTTACCGGTACCCTTGTCGATATCCCAGCCCGTTGTGGACTCAGCCTTCGGGTTCTGGATGAACGACGTGTAGTCGGTTCCGTCGGGATCAGCGTCATAGGTCTCCTGCTTCTTCACGTTGTAGAGCATGGTCTTCAGCTCTTCCACGAGAGCGTCAACAGTAGCCTTGTCCTTCATCTCGCTCAGGAGGATAGCCTTCTGGTCGTTCATGGTAGTGCCGAGAGCGTTCTTCACAGCCTGCGACTTAGCACCTGCCAGGAATTCAGCAGCCTCCATGAAGACGGGCACGTAGGTGTTGATGTAGTTCTTAGCCTCATCGAGCTTAGCGTCGACTGCCTCGTAGGTAGCCTCGTTGCTGGCGATGTAGTCCTTCACATAGTCGAGAGCGAAGCGAGCGATAGCAGCAGCGTCACCATATGAACCGTCGGCCAGACCAGCCTCAACGGTCGGGATGGTCTTACCCTCGGCCATGATCTCATTGTACTTACCCTCAGAGGTCTCAGCCAGTGTGGCAGCCTCGTTGAGCATCTCGAGATCCTTTGCGATGTCATAGTTGAAGAGGATTTCCTCAGCCTTGGCCTTGTCGGCAGCGAAGTGCATACCGTCAACCAATGCCTTCACCTCAGCCACGCGAGCAGCGGTAGCCTCAGCAATCTCGTCTTCAGTAGCCTCACCGAAGTAGAACAGCTTGAAGTTGGTAGCGCAGAACCAGCCTGCAGCACCCGTGTCAGCAGCACCAGTACCCAGAGCACCGATGGTGAGCTTGCCGTCGGCAACGATCACCCACTGCTCAGTGGTCAGCGTGGTCCAAGTACCCATCTCGCCTTCATCCCACAGACCGTCGGCAAGCGGGTTCGAGACAGCGCTCTGCAGCGAGCTCTTGGCGAAGGTGTGCTGGTCGGTAGCCATACCGCTCTGAGTGATCAGGTCGGCAGCAACCTTGTAGAGTCCGTTGGGCAGGCCAGTGATATCCTGTGCGATGCTCACGGTGTTGAAGTTGTTGTTCCATGCATTCCAGCAGGTACGGCCCTGACGCCAGTTCAGACGCTGGTCGCCACCGCCCTCGCCCATGTACCAACCTTCGCTGGTGCCGTCGAACGGAGCGCTACCCACGGTGTAGGGATTCTCCTCGTCGAACTCGTTGGGGAAGGTGTAGGTGCCGTCGGCATTCAGCGTGGGCTCACCCTTCACACCTACGAACCACGGGTTCTGGATGAAGAACGTGTAGTCGGCGGGATCGTCGCGTGTAGCCACCTGGCTAGCATAGTACTCCTTAATAGCCTGGTTCATGCCCTCGATGGCAGCTGCGATAGCGTCAGCACCACCCTCGTCGAGCACAGCCGAATACTTGTCGATAGCATCGCTCAGAGCCTCCTTGCCGGGATAGTCGGTGCTGTAGACCAGTGTCTCAGCCTTGGCAATGAGTTCGTCGAGCGTGACAACATCCTTCTGAACCTGCTGATACTTGGCAATAGCGGCCTTGATAGCCTCCAGAGCAGCCTTCAGCTCTTCCACGTCCTCATTGATCATACCGTAAAGTTCGTTCTTCACGTCCTCCATCTCACCATACAGACCCTGATAGTCGGACATCTCGCCCTGCAGAGCCTCAAACTCGTCCATCAGGTCATAGCAGTCTGACTGGAACAGTTCAACGGCATCAGCATCGTCGATCTTCGTCAGCTTGATACCATCGATGCAGAGGAAGGGGTTCGAACCAGAACCACCGCTCGACTTGAAACCGAACTCAATGGTGAACTCGGTGGTTGGAGTGAACTCAATCTCGTGCTTGGTCCACTCTTGGTCGTTGAAACCAGTCTCATCTTTCCACTCGTACTTACGGCAGACGACGCGCGAGAGGTTCTCACCATTGGTGGCTTTGGGGTTGTTGTTAATAGCCCAATACTCCAGACGATACTTGGCGCAAGGCAGCTTCACCACCTGCTTGTAGGTAGCTGCACCACCCCATCCAGCACGCAGGTAAAGGAATCCTACGTTATCTTCACCACTGGCCACAGGGGGACGGTTGGGTGCGGTAAAGAACGTTGTACCATCGTCGGCGCAGGGCAGCGTAGTGTCATCCATGTCATACGACAATGAACCGAAGTACACCCATTCTGGGGAATCACCGCTAAACGGATAGTACTCTTTTCCCGTGTAGCTTTTGTCTCCCTTGGTCCATCCATTGATCTGTCCAAAGAATCCATTCCACGCAGGTTTTCTGCCATCGGGGCGAGTACCCCTACCGAAGCAATAGACAGAATTGTCAGCAGCTAGATAGCCATAGCTTCTGCCTGAGAGCTCCTTTGATTTGTCGATGATTTCCTTCGTCGATCCGTCGGCTTGGAACGTCAAGTCCTCGTCGAAGCCGGCATTGGCGATGTACTTGGTTACGTCATCACCAATCTCATCTTGTGCCAGAACGGGCATGCCGATCATAGCCACAAGAGCGAAAAGTAGAAACTTCTTCATACGTTGAATTTTTTTGATTAGTTAGTAAAAAGATTAAATAATATAAAACATTTGGCTGCAAAGATAGTTTTTTTTTCTGAAACTCCCAAATTTTTGCTGCTTTTTAAGACCATTATTTTCAAAAAGGTGTAGAAGACGACCGCTTCAAGAGATGTTTTCCTTGCCGTTTTACGCATGCAAGCACCTATCTTGCTGCGAGCGATTATCTTCCTTTTTAGTTAAATTTTAAATAAAAACCTTATATTTTATTGTGTAATTCAAATATTTTTCGTATGTTTGCAGCCTGAATGTCGTGCGAACTACCTAACCATGACTATTTGCAGGCCCTTGTGGTCTGTGCTATCAGATGTGAGAATTACTTTATTTAATCAATTTTATTGTCTAACAAACCTAAAAACAAAAGCTTATGAAACAACTTTTCCGTTTCGTGATGTTGCTTTTCGCAACAATCATTAGTGCAAACGCATTTGCAGGCGATTGGAACATTCCTGAGCCAAAGCCAAGTGCATTTGTACCGGGCGACACGTTTGCTATTCGTAACGTGGGCACGCAGTGCTTTATCTGGAGAGGTGAAGCATGGGGAACCCAATGCTGCGTCAACAAGATCGGGCAGGAAGCATTCGCAAAACGCGAATACTACCTCATTGCTCCGACCATTGAAGACAACGAGACGTTCGGTTCCTATTACATTTTCTACGACAACCATGGAGCATGGGGCAGCCACCGCATCTGGCGTCAGCCGGGTGATGGTAACTTAGGACCTCACAAGGGTTGTTTCGTCGACAACGCTGGTAATGGTCCATCCAGCTACCTTTGGGACATCCAGCCTGTTGGCAACAACAAGTACACCATCGGTGTTCCTCCAACAGTGAATGATGAAAATGGTGCTGCAGAGACTGTAGCTTACGTAGAAGGCGAATTCTGTGGTGTACAACTTGACCATGGTTCTGACTGGGTAACCAACAACCAAGAAGCTTCTGGAGGCGTTACCTATGGTTTCTACTACGACGTGGTTTATGCTGATAATCCAGAGAACTGCCAGTGGGAGTTCTTCAACAAGAAGGACCTCGACTACTACAATGCCAAGGTAGATTTGGCTCAATTGTGCGACAAGATTAAGGAGGAGGGCTTGGCTATCAACACTGCCGCTGCTGAGGCTCTCATTGCTAACGAGAATGCTACACTGCAAGAAGTTCTGAACATGATTGCAGCCCTGAAGGAGGAAATAGCCAACTTGGCCAGCCGTCACAACCCGGCTGACGTCACCGCTAAGTACATCACCAACCCGCAGCCCAACCAGGACAATCCTGACGGATGGACGGTGCTCAACGCCAGCGGCGGCCCTGCCCAGATTGGATCCAGCTCCGATAACATCGGTGAGTTCTGGAACAATGGCGGCTACAGCATCCACTACACCATCAAGAACCTCCCGAAGGGTATCTATCGCCTGAACGTGGAAGGCTGGACACGTACCGACATGGTATCTGTGCTCACCTTCGGCGACCAGAGTGCTAACCTGCCCACCATCGGCTCGAGCGACGTGAACCAGCGTAGTGCGGGTCGTAGCTGGATCGACTCCGGCAAGGAGCCGAAGCTCATCACCGACCTGTTCCTCGACAACGCAGAAGACCAGGATGTTGAAATCAGCATCACCGCTGACAACACCATCGGCGACCACTGGACATGCTGGGGCTTCTTTAAGCTCATCTTCTACGGAAGCGCTGACGACGACTACAAGATTCTCGCCGACCTCTACACCGCTGGCTGGGAAGAGAAGATCGAGGGCAAGTACTACTATGTTCCTTACGTAGACGCTCTGCAGAGTGTGCTCGACAAGAAGGAAGCTGCCACCACGAAGGACGAGATCTACGCCGTATTCGACGAGGTGAAGGCTGCTTATGACGAGCTGATGAAGAGCGTTGAGCTCTACGACCAGCTCTTCGGCTATGTTGATCCCGATAGCCCAACCTTTATGGATGCTGAAGGTGATGCCAAGTATAACTATGACCTTGACTTCATTGATATCTTCAAGCGCGTCGAGGATATGTGGTGGGACGAGGACACCAGCCTCAACAACGAGGAAATGGAAGCCCTCATCGCCGAGTTCCTGCAGAAGGCTCAGGATGCTATCGACAACACACCTCCCGAACGCGATCAGGACGTGTCATACAAGCTCGTGAATAGCAAGTTCATCGATGACCAGGACAACTCAAGCTTCAACGGTTGGACCGTAGCAAGCCGCCGTAGCGAAACCGACAGGAGCAACCCGTTCCAGAACAACTCTGGTAAGCGCTTCGTTGTGGAGCAGTGGAACGGCGGTGGCGATGGTGCCATCATCGACGTCTATCAGAAGGTGAAGCTGTGGGCTGGTGCTTATCGTCTGACCTGCAAGGGCTGGTATCGTTCTACTACCAACCAGTCGCAGCACGACAGCGATCCTAAGCTCAACACCGTGAACACCTTCCTCTATGGTTCGTCTTCACAGTATCGCTTCCACGACATCTATGAGCATGGATACGAGACGGAATGGTGGAATGAGGGTCCTGCTAACTTCAGCATCGACGGCCAGACTCCGAACAACTTCACCGGTAACGTTGACGGTCTGCTCTATCCGAACAACTGCGCAGGTGCTAACTACCTCTTCGCAAACACCAACAACTACGACATGGTTGCTGAGTTCATCTCTACCGGCGACAGCATCAAGGTTGGTGTGAAGGGTCAGGACATCCCTGCTGGCGGATGGCTCATCTGGAACGACTTCGTTCTCACATTCATCGGTAACGAACTCGAGGACATGCAGCCCATCGCAATGGAGGCAGCTGAAATGTACCGAGACTATCTCAACGAGCACATGGCAGCAGCCACCAAGGCTGAGCTGAAGGCTTGCATCGACAACATCGACAACGCTCCCGACGTAGCTACCCTGCTCGAGGCTTACAAGAACATCGGCGACGTGGTTGACAAGGTTATCAACAGCATGAACCTCTACTTGACACTTGACGCTGCTATCGCACGCCTCGACGAGAAGATCGCTGACAAGGCTGAGACCGCTACGAAGGAAGCTCTCAACGCTGCCGAGGCTCTCTCTGACGAACTTGCAAAGGCTTACGACGAAGGCGCTATCAACGACGAGGACATCCCCGCCACACTGGAGCGCATCGAGCAGGCCATCAAGGATCTGAACATGCCGGATGTAACGGGTGCCAGCGATGACAACCCCATCGACATGACCGATGTCATCACCAACCCGAAGTATGAAAACGGCAACGGTGCTACGCTGAACGGCTGGACCAACGTCGACGGTAAGGCTACTGTTGAGTATGAGAACAGCCACTACGGTGTTGCCGAGGGCTTTAACACCGTATTCGACCTCTATCAGGATCTCATCAAGATGCCAGAGGGAACCTACCACGTAATGTTGCAGGGTCTCTACCGTCAGGAGGGTACAGGTACAGATGCTAAGATCTGGCAGTATGGCTATGCTGAGAAGAAGGGCTTGCTCGACATCCTCAGCGAGGAAGCTAAGAAGGACGTTCCTGAGTACGACGCTCGCGCTAAGATGTATGCTAACGGCGACTCTGTTGCCTTCAAGCCTTGGATCTTCATTGGTACTGATGAATGGGATGTAGAGGCTCAAGAGTTCTTCAATTACGGTACTGACGGCGCATGGACTGAGATTCACGACTCCATCAGCACTGTTGGTGCCGACGAGATCTACTACTTCCCGAACAACCGCCGCGCATTCTACGAACGCGCCGAAGGTAAGTACTACGACAATGAGCTCTACTGCTATGTAGGCAGCGATGGCAACCTGCGCATCGGTGCTTGCAACCTCACTGCCAAGACTAACGACTGGGTACCGTTCACCAACTGGCGCCTGGAGTACCTCGGCACAGAGAGTAAGCACGAGTCCACCACTGGTATCCGCGAGACCGAGCAGGCAGGCAAGATCGAAGCTATCTACAGCATCGATGGTCGCCGCATGAACGCTCTCCAGAAGGGTATGAACATTGTCGTTGTCAACGGCAAGGCCAAGAAGATCATGGTGAAGTAAGTTCATTCACCACATTCCGAACCATTCGGAATAACCTCCCAACAGCCGGGACCCAACCACGGGTCTCGGCTGTTTTCATTTTCCCTAATTCCAAAAGCATAACTCCACGGTGCCAAAAGCATTGCTCCCAGCACCCAAAAGCATTGCTCCTAGCACCCAAAAGCATTGCTCCCAGCATCCAAAAGCTATGCTCCCGACCACCCAAAAGCATTGCTCCCAGCATCCAAAAGCTATGCTCCCAGCGCCCAAAAGCAATGCTCCCGACCCACTAAAGCATTGCTCTAGACCTTACAGAGCATTGCTCCTTCACATACGGAGCATAGCTCCATACAATCCTAATCATTGCTTTGTGACAATTGTGACAATTGTGACATGCTTTTTTACGCCCTTCTATGAGTAGAAGCAGCAGAGGATGAATACAGAAAATGTAGGGACGCGGCGTGCCGCGTTACTGGTGAAGGAAAGCAAATTAACTATAAGCGCAAAGCATTGTTTGCCTAGTTGCTCCAGTAACGCGGCACGCCGCGTCCCTACATATCAAAAAGTATATCATTACTTTAAATAAATAATGGTATAATACATTATTAATATATACTACTATACCATTATTCTTCTATCATTATTTTTTCTCATCATCTTCCCACCCCTCGTTTGTTCGCTAAAGGTGTGCAAAAATGATTGTCCGAATTGTCACAATTGTCACAGCTGTGCTAAACGCTCGGCTTATCGCTTTCGTAGTGTAGCGGAGAAAGAACTCCCTAAACTTCAGTTATTCTAAACTTCCTTCGCGTCCCCCAAAACGGTCACAGGTCACAGGTGTGACCATGTTACCTTTCGGCCACAAAGGGGGGATGAAAACCAAAAAATGCAGAATGTAAGCAAGAGATTGGTTTTGCTTTACTATTTGTCATAAAACAGCATATATATTAATCAAAATGTCAAATCCAAATGGTCACACTATTTGAATACAAAATGATAAGGAAAATAGTAATATACAGCTAAAGTGTTGATTATCAAGTATTTACTGCCTTTTTGCACTTCCGCTTGGCAGAAAGGATACATGGTCACACCTGTGACCTGTGACCGTTGCAGAGAACCATTTGGACATGGTCACACCTGTGACCTGTGACCGTTGTAGAGCATCATTTGGAAACCCGCATGATATTGTCACAGCCCGTGCTAAACAGCAATTGTCAATTATCAATTAAAAACTACCCTTCCATCGGGAACAGACCGAAGAGTTTCGCATCAATCATGTCGGTGACCTTCTGCAGGTCTTCGGCCGATTCACCAAACTTCACCGTGTCACCGTCGACGATGATGAGATTGCCCTTGTAAGTGCTGATCCACTCCTCGTAGCGGCGGCCCAGTCCTTCCAGGTAGTCGATGCGAATGCCTTGTTCATACTCGCGGCCGCGCTTCTGAATCTGTGCCACCAATGTGGGAATGGTGGAGCGGATGTAGATCATCAGGTCGGGCAACTTCACCAGCGAGATCATCAACTCAAAGAGGTCGGTGTAGTTCTCGAAGTCGCGGTCTGACATCATGCCTTGCGCATGCAGGTTCGGTGCGAAGATGCGGGCATCCTCGAAGATGGTGCGATCCTGAATGATGGTCTCCGACGACTGCGAGATCTCAACGACTTCCTTGAATCGCTTGTTCAGGAAGTATATCTGCGTGTTGAACGCCCACCGCTTCATGTCGGCATAGAAGTCGGCGAGATAAGGGTTGTTGTCGACGGGCTCGAACCGCGGGGTCCAGCCGTAACGCTTGGCAAGCAGTCGCGTGAGCGTGGTCTTGCCGCTTCCGATGTTTCCTGCTATGGCTATATGCATAATTGTTGCCCCCTAACATAGGGGGATGGGGGTCTCGTGATTGCCTTCGCCCCCTAATGTAGGGGGTTGGGGGGCTCGTGATACTATATGTTAACTAACTCTATTTCTTAATGATGAACTGAGGATGGAGGGGAATGAGATTACTCAAGACCCCCCTCCCCCTATATTAGGGGGCTAGAGAACAGTCCGAACAACGTACTATCAATCTTATCGATGATGCCGGCGAAGTCGCGGGGATTGTTCTGGAAGTCGAGCGGGTCGGCATCGACGACGAGCACCCGGCCACGATACTTATTGAAGATGAAGTCATCGTAGCGCTCGTTGAGGTTGGCGAGGTAGTCGATGGGGATGGTTTGCTCGTAGTCGCGGCCACGCTTCTGGATGTTTGCCACCAGATGTGGCACGGAGGCACGCAGGTAGATCATCAAGTCAGGATGGCGAACGATGTAGAGCATCGACTCGAAGAGCTCCATGTAGGTCTCGAAGTCGCGGTCGTCGAGGTTTCCCATCGCGTGATTGTTCGCGGTGAACACGTACACACCCTCGAAGATGGAGCGGTCCTGAATGATGGTGTGGTCGGCACGCGCTATGTCGAGGAGGTCGCGGAAACGCTGCTTCAAGAAGTACACCTCCAGTGCAAACGACCAACGCGGGATGTCAGCATAGTAGTCTTCGAGGTATGGATTGAACTCCACAGCCTCGAAGCGTGGCTCCCACCCGTAATGGCGGGCGAGCATATTAGTGAGCGTCGTCTTTCCGCTCCCGATGTTTCCTGCTACTGCTATATGCATGGCTGTCAGAATAACAAGGTAACAAGGTAACAAAGTAACATAGCATGCTTTTGCCTGTTCTTGATCCTTTCAAATACCTTGATATTTGTTATTACTTATTTAAGTTTTTATTAATCATGTTTACTAATGTTCCATTCAATATAGAATTATCATTATCAATTGACTGATATTCCGTATCGTTGAGATAACCTGCCTTATTCAGCAGTTCTAACCAATAACGCGTCTCGTCACCTTCCTTCAGAGATATTTTAAGCTTGCTGACATGATCAGCTGTACTTTGTGCTGCCAAACTTTCACTTACATTAGCACCAATACTCGTTCCACACCGCACTACCTGATGCACAAGTATAGGCAATATCTTATCCCTTGCATACTTTTCAAGCAGATATCTTCCCATCTCTATTACTCTTAACGAGAACTTTACACTCAGCACATAGATAACACTTTCTTTGTTCATATCACCCCATCTTGTCACCTTGTTACTTTGTTACTTTGTTACCTTGTTACTTTGTTACTTTGTCACTCTGGTAACGGTTTGTACATATAGTTCCACCACGAACTATCGCCCTTCAGCCACTTCTGGAACCAAGCGAAGATGGTGTTCTGCCACTTCTGCCGCTTCTGGTAGTCCATGATCCAGTGGTTCTCGCCCTCTACGACGACGAATGCCGTGGGACGGCCCAAGAGCTTCAAGGCATTGAACATCTGAATAGACTCTCCCACAGGTACATTCGTATCGGCAGCACCGTGGAGGAAGAGTAGCGGCGTATGAATTTTGTCAGCATTGAAAAGCGGACTCTGGTCGACATACAGGTCGCGGCGTGTCCACGGATAGCTCTCCGCCATTGACACCTCGCTATAGCTGTAGCCCCAATAGCCCTCGCCCCAATAGCTCGTGTGGTCGCTGATGCCGGCATGACTGATGGCAGCTGCGAAGAGGTCGGTCTGCGTCTGCAGGTACTGCGTCATGAAACCACCGTAGCTGGCACCGATGCAACCAATCTTCTTCGTGTCGACGTATGGATGCTCCGCACAGAAGCGCTTCACGCCCTCGATGATATCCTCTGCCACACCCTTACCGGCTGTGTTCACATGTCGGCTGGAGAACTCCTGCCCGAAGCCCGTGGCACCACTGGGGTTGATAACGTAGACCACATAGCCCAGGGCGGCATAGGCATGCTGCGGATAGCGGCTCTCAAAGTTACGGCTCGTCGGCGAGCAGCCTCCGTAGTAGTTCACAATCATCGGATATTGCTTCGATGCATCGAAATGCGGGGGCAGATAGAAGCGACCGCAGATGGTATCGCCACGCGACGAGACGAAGTCCCACGGCTGGCACTCGCCAAGCTCGATGTCCTTCAGCAGTTCCTTGTTCGGGTCGTCGAGGAGCGTAGGCGTCGTGAGCAGCACGGACGTCGGACTCTTGGCATTCGCTTTCTGTTTCTTTAAATCCTTCAAATCCACCAGATAGCTGCGGTTGCTATTTGAAGCACCCTGACCGGTGAAGGCCATGAGAGGTGCGGTGCGAGCCAGCGAGATATTGCTGATCATCTCCTCAGGAAGGGCGATGCGCTCTATCTGCCGTGTCTTCGGATTCAGGCGGAAGAGGTTGATGCAGTCGCGGTCCTCGGCAGTGAAATATACCTGACCATCACACTCACTCCAACGGGCTCGCTGCACACTGGGGTTAAACGTGCGGGTGAGGGCCGTAGTCTGCTTGGTGGCAATATCGAAGAGGAAGAGCTGGATATCGGTCATGCTCGGAATGCGACCTTCAGGCACATTCTTGCCGATGCCGCCAAAAGCCTCGGGCGATCCGTTGACGAGCAACTGTCGACCGTCGGGCGAGAACATGGCACCATTCAGGAAGCCATCATCGCAGACGAGGGTGTCGGCATGCAGGGTGTTCAAGTCGAGGCGGATAAGCGTGAAGAGCGTGGTGGGACGCTGCGTCAGTCGACTGCGACTGCCCATGAGCAACAGGTAGCGGCCGTCGGCAGAGACATCCTCGACGCCGACGCTATGATAACCATAGGTGAGCGGCTGCGAAAGACCGGTCTGCATATCATATAAGGTGAGCGTCGAGCGTGAGCGCCAGCCGGGCTGTCGGTCGTCGGGCTCGCTGATTTCGTAGACACCATCGGCATGTTTCGGAGCCTCGGTTCGATGGGTAAACAGCAAACGATGCTCGTCGGGCAGGATGCGGAACGGGTCGTCGGGCAGGGCCGTAGCCAGCGTCTGCAACTCATGGGTGGCCGGGTCTACAGCAATCAGGCGCCTGCCGCCCTCGCCCCGTTCGGTATAGTAATAGCGGCTGGAGCGCGGCATCCAGGTGATATTCTTATCGGTCTCCAGTAGTTTCTTTCCCGTTTTCACCTCGGTAAGCACCGAACGACCTGAGCTGGCGCCGCCGGGCAGCGTCTCGCTATAACGGCTAATGAGGTAGCGACCGTCGGGCGAAAGGGCGACACCCGTGACGCGAGTGCCGTCGGTGACGTCGCTAAGCGTGTAGAGGCGTTTGCCGGAAGTATGCACGATGGGCGTAGCAGCGTCTTTTGCGTCCTGCGTAATCACCACCACGGCCGTGTCGCGGCGGTCGGCCTTGGCCAGATACTTTACAACGACTTCGTGATTGCCTGCCAGCAGGTCGAGGTTTCGGCCGTCGGTCTTCTTTCCGTCAACAAACAGCTGATAGTCTTTCAGGTGCTTCACGGCGATGGTTGCCTTAGCATAGCCGAGTGTCTGGATGTCGGCCTGCAGGAGGTTTAGTGCCTGCTGATAGCGACATTCGGGCAACACGCTATCGGTGGTCTGCGTTGCATGACGCGCCAAGTCAAGCTTCAAGGGCGTGTCGAGCAACGATGCCGGCTTGTAGCTCTCGGCATTGAGATTCACTGAGTCGAGCATCACGGGCATGTGTATCTCGTAAGGTCCGGCATAGCGGAACGTAGCAATCTTAACATCGGCTGCCAGCATCGAAACCGACAGCAACAAAGCGGCTGAGAAGGAAAGAATTCTTTTCATTGGCGAATGATAGGTTTTAGACCTACAAAGATAACTATTTTTTTGCACATTCGGGTGTTTTTCCTTTAAAAAATGAATGTAATTAGATTTTTATGTGTATTTTTGCAAAAAGAATTCTTACGTTCATGCCAAACATCATCAGGACAAATTGTCCGCCACAAGCCGAAGATCAGCAGTCGGTATTGCTACTGCGCACAGCACCACTCGACGTGGTGCGCGTAGGATTCGTGGGGTTGGGTGAACGCGGCATGAAGGCTGTGAGGCGGTTTTGCAACATCGAACACGCCCGCGTGGCAGCTCTCTGCGATGTGTCAGAAGAGCGTCTTGCCGAAGCCCGGGGGCTTGCCAGCACGGCGAAGACCTTCAACAGCTACGAAGCCCTCTGCGAGTGCAACGACGTTGACCTTGTTTATGTGTGCACCGACTGGGCGTCGCATGTGCCCATTGCCCTCCAGGCGATGAACAACGGCAAGCACGTGGCCATCGAGGTACCGGCCGCCACGACGCTCGACGATTGCTGGGCGTTGGTGGATGCTGCCGAGCGCACACGCTGTCATTGCACGATGCTCGAGAACTGTTGCTACGCAAGCTGTCATCTCGGCACAATGGCTGCCACACGGCGCGGACGCATGGGAACCATTGTGCATGTGGAAGGGGCCTACATACACCCCATCGGCGACCGATGGACACCTTGGCGCACCGAAGCCAACCAGCAGTTGCGCGGCGACCTCTACCCCACTCACGGCATGGGACCTGCCTGCCAGCTGCTCGACATTCATCGCTCGGACTGGATAGAAACGCTCGTCAGCATGGACACCAAAGCCTTTCTGCGAAAGGACTTCCGCAACGGCGACCACACGACGACCCTCATGCGTACTCGGCTGGGAAAGACCATCCTGCTGCAACACAACGTCGTTGACCAACACGAATACACTCGCCGCTACCACGTAGTTGGAACCCTGAAGTCGGTGGAGAGTAGCGACAGCACGCCACACGACCAGATGAGCCGACGCATGGACCGCCGCCTCGTGCATTGCCTGCACCAAGGACTGCCGCTCGACATCGATGTCTACGACCTGGCGGAGTGGTGTGCCGTGAGCGAACTGTCGCGCCTTTCTATCGAGAATGGAAATGTGCCCGTAGCATTTCCCGATTTTACTCGTTCAAAAATTTGGTGATTCCGAATATTATATTTATCTTTGCAAAATATATCAAACCTTTAATAACTAAAAAAGAAAGAATGAAAAGAAAGTGTTTATTTCTGTTCATAATGGCAGCTGCTATGATGCTGCCGACGAACACATGGGCTCAACAGCCCGAGGCAGGAAAATTCGACTGGCCATACAAAGTTGTCAACGGAACCATCAAGACCGATGTGCCCGCTATGCCGGCAGGTCAGCAGACCGCTTTGGGAATGGTGACCCCGAAGATGGACGTGGTGCGCGTGGCATTCGTCGGTCTGGGTATGCGCGGACCGGGCGCCGTGGAGCGCTGGACTCACATTCCCGGTATCGAGATCAAGGCTCTCTGCGACCACGTAAAGGAGCGCGCCGAGGGTTGCAACGGCTATCTGAAGAAGGCTTCGATGCCGCCCGCCGACATCTATTACGGTGAGAACGGCTACAAGGAACTCTGCAAGCGCACAGATATCGACGTGGTCTACATCGCCACCGACTGGATTCACCACTTCCTGGTGGCCAAGGAGGCTTTGGAAAGTGGTAAGCACGTGGCCATCGAGGTTCCCTCAGCCATGAACATGAACGAAATCTGGCAGCTCATCAACCTCTCGGAGCAGAAGCGCCTGCATTGCATGATCCTCGAGAACTGCTGCTACGACTTCTTCGAGCTGAACTCGCTGAACATGGCTCAGAAGGGTCTCTTCGGTGAGGTCATCTACACGCAGGGTGCCTATCGCCACGAGCTGTCGCAGTTTTGGGACTACTACTGGAAAAAGGACGACCAGGACAAGCTCGGCTGGCGTCTTGATTACAACAAGAAGTTCCGTGGCGACGTCTATGCCACTCACGGCCTCGGCCCCATCGCTCAGGTGCTCGACATCCACCGCGGCGACCGTATGAAGACGCTCGTGGCTATGGACACGAAGTCGTTCATGGGTCGTAAGCTGGTGAAGGATCGCACAGGTAAGGATGAGCCGTTCCGCAATGGCGACCACACCACAACACTGATCTCCACGGAGAATGGTAAGGTCATCGAGATTCATCACAACGTAATGACGCCTCAGCCCTACAACCGCATGTATCAGCTCACGGGTACGATGGGCTTTGCCAACAAGTATCCCACCGAGGGCTATGCCCTGTCGGCCAAGAACATGACCGATGCCGGCGTGAAGCCCGATCATGAGAACCTCAGCGCTCACGAGTATCTGAGCGAGGAAGACACGAAGGCTCTGCTCGAGAAATACACTTCGCCCATCGTTAAGAAGTATGGTGAAGAGGCTAAGGAGGTTGGCGGACATGGTGGTATGGATTTCATCATGGACTCGCGCTTTGTCTATTGCCTGCGCAACGGTCTGCCTCTCGACATGGATGTCTACGACCTGGCTGAGTGGTGCTGCCTGGCTGAACTGGGTTCGGTATCGATGGACAATGGTAACATGCCTGTTGAGGTTCCCGACTTCACTCGCGGCCACTGGAACGACGTGAAGGGCTACCGCCACGCTTGGGCCGACCCCGACACAGAAGCACAGACACAAGCTGCCGGCAAGGCATTCACCGAACAGCTGAAGGCTCTTGGCAAGGTTTACTACGAGACACTCGAGAAGAAGGGCGAGAAGGCTGCCCTGAAGGCTCTTGCCGCTGCCAAGAAGAAGGCTGCTAAGGCAAAGAAAAAGTAAGACGATTTAGAAGTCGAGAAAGACGAAGAAGTTAAGGTAGTTAATGGACATTGGCTCTGCCCATGTGGAGTAAATCCCTGCATATCTAAGGTAATAATATGTGGTCCGTTAACTTCCTTAACTTCTTTTTCTTTCCCAAAAAGTATTATTCATTATGAAGTCTCTAAAGGAACTATTCAGAATCGGAAAGGGGCCGTCGAGTTCCCATACGATGGGACCTATGAAGGCGGCACAGCTATATGCGCAGCGGCACCCAGAAGCCAAGCGCTTCGAGGTGACACTCTATGGGTCGCTGGCAGCCACGGGCAAGGGACACATGACCGATGTTGCCATCACCGAAGGACTGCAGCCCGTTGCTCCCGTTGACATCATTTGGAATGCCCGCGAGCGATTGCCTTTCCATCCGAACGGCATGAAGTTTACGGCCATCGACGCTGAGGGACATCACTACGACGACTGGACGGTGTTCAGCGTTGGTGGCGGTGCACTCTCTGAGGGCGAAAACGACACGCTCGGACATAGCAGCGAGGAAATCTACAACATGCAGACGCTCACTGAAATTCAAGACTGGTGCGAACGCTACGGACGTGGCTACTGGGAGTATGTGGAGAAATGTGAGGACGACGACATCTGGGACTACTTGCGCGAGGTGTGGGATGTGATGCAGGCGGCTGTGGAACGAGGCATCAACCATGAGGGTGTGCTGCCTGGACCATTAGGTCTGGCACGCAAGGCACCAACCTATTTCGTGAAGGCATCAGGCTACAAGGCTCATCTGCAAAGCCGAGGACTGGTCTTCTCCTATGCGCTGGCAGTGAGTGAGGAGAATGCATCGGGAGGCATCATCGCTACAGCGCCTACTTGCGGTTCGTGCGGAGTATTACCTGCAGTTCTCTATCATCTCTCACGTGGGCATTTGTTCTCTGAAGAGCGCATCCTACACGCAATGGCAACTGCTGGCATCATCGGTAATGTCGCCAAGCAGAATGCGTCCATCGCCGGTGCAGACGTGGGTTGCCAAGGCGAGGTCGGTGTGGCATGTGCGATGGCTTCGGCCGCCGCCTGTCAGCTCTTCGGTGGCTCGCCCGCACAGATTGAGTATGCGGCTGAGATGGGATTGGAACATCATCTCGGAATGACTTGCGACCCGATGTGTGGACTGGTGCAGATTCCTTGCATCGAACGCAATGCCTTTGCCGCTACTCGTGCCCTCGACTCACAACTCTATGCCGCCTTCAGCGACGGCCGTCATCGCGTCACCTACGATCGAGTGGTTCGTGTCATGAAGCAAACCGGACACGACCTGCCGTCGCTCTACAAAGAAACATCGACAGGTGGTTTGGCAAAGGAGGGACTATAAGCTCTCACTGATAATATCATAAAAGAGGAATGCTACGCGTGTTGGCATTCCTCTTTTAATCATATGATTTCGTAAACAGCTAATTCTTTTTCTTCGATGTTGTCGACTTCTTCGCCGTAGAACTCTTCTTCGCAGTCGTTTTCTTGGCCGTCGACTTCTTGGCAGTAGATGTCTTCTTTGTAGTCGAACGCTTGGCAGTAGAAGACTTTTTAGCCGTCGAGGTCGATTTCTTCGCTGTTGTAGTCTTTCGCGTAGCAGACTTCTTGGTGGTCGTTGCCTTCTTGGTGGTTGTCGCCTTCTTGGTCGTGGTAGTCTTCTTGCTACCCGTCTTCGTCATCTGCTCAATGGTGTCGCGGGCCTGAGTGGCCAGATCGCTAAGACTGCACGACTTCACCTGCGTGGAAAGGAACCACACCACAACGATTACACCCAGGAGGAACTTCAGCAAACGCTTCCATTGCGCTGCAGTGAGTTTACCCACCTTGACGGTTCCCGTCTTCGATGACTTCGATGTTTTTTTGCCCTTCGACGATCGGGCAGCCCGCTCGGCTTCACGCTGTTGGCGCTGGCGCTCCTTCTCGGCTGCGGCCTCAAGTTTCGGGCGCACAACCTCTTCGTAACGCTGCTCACTATAGACATCGAAATTCGTGGCCAGACGAGCCTCTTCATCGTCGGCAATCTGAACGCCAAGCTGCTGCCGACAAGCCTCAGCAATCTCGTGGCGGAACGACAGTCCTGTCGACTGCTCCACTTCGCGTCCACTGGTAATACTCACCGTAGCACCCTCTACAATCTCACCATAGGCAGCACGTGCAACGGCTTTATAACGAAACTCTTCCATATAGTCTTCATTGCGGCAACTCGGCTCTTCCGCCCGTCACCTATATCAAGTGATTATGGCAACAAAGTTACAAACAAAAAACGAGAAAGCAGAAAAAATATCAAATTTATTTTGTATTTTGCTCGTTTATTCGTAACTTTGCACCCGCAATCGGATTTCCGATATGCTTTGGACTTGTAGCTCAGTTGGTTAGAGCAACAGACTCATAATCTGGAGGTCCCAGGTTCAAGCCCTGGCTGGTCCACACTGAAAATCAAGCACTTACGAGTTCTCCGCAAGTGCTTTTTTTATGTCCACGTAAACAATGCGTAGATGAAACAAAGGCATATTAGCAGAAGGAGCGAGATGAGGGACGCATTATCGTATTAAAGAAATCAAAAAATAAAGCGATAATCAATAAAGTATAACAAACTTTTTATATCTTTGCAGTATTCAGTTGAAATGGTACGCTTTTACGTTATCATTTGCAAGTAGAGAGATATGAAAAGGATTGAAGTCGTTGCAGCGATTATTCGCAAAGGAGACAGGATCTTCGCCACGCTAAGAGGGTGTGGCGAAGGGAAGGCTGCAGGTAGGCAAGAGCAGGACCCAACGCGTTTGAACCTTGCCGAATGCGAGCAGGCTCGCCTTGAAGGCAAAGCCGGATGGGAGTTTCCCGGTGGGAAGATGGAGCCGGGTGAGACTCCCGAAGATGCGCTGAAGCGGGAGATTCGCGAGGAGTTGTCGACGGAAATCAGCGTAGATGAGTTCCTTTGTACGGTGGAGCACGACTATCCAACATTCCATATCACCATGCATTGCTATCTCTGCTCGCTGCTGACTGAGGCCCTACACCTCAACGAACACGAGGCAGCCCGCTGGCTTTCTATGGAGGATTTAGACAGCGTGAAATGGCTGCCGGCCGACATGCAAGTCATTGAAGTCGTGAAAGGAAAGGCTTGAAAGCTGCTTGAATGACATGCATCCCACACCCTCGGAGTGCATGAACCGACAAAAACAACATTATTAACTTAAACTATTAGCTAAAAACGTATGAGAAAATTATTGGTAATCGTCGCGATGTTGAGCATGAACGCTATGATGCTCCACGCGCAACAGTTAACACTCCGACTCGACAAGGCCGAAACGGAGGTGAGTCCGATGCTCTATGGACTGATGACCGAGGAAATCAACTATTCGTATGAAGGAGGCCTCTACACGCAACTGATTCCGAATCCATCGTTCGCCGACATGTTTAATCCCGGTGGAGGCCGTCGCGGAAGGCGTCCCAACGGCAATGCTCCGCGCTACACGGTACGCCCCGACCGCTGGCAACTCTCCGACACGGTGAAAGTTCAGGTGCGACAGAATCGGCAGGGAGGCATCAACAGCGCCAACCCCACCTCGCTGGTTGTACACTTCGACGAGCCGGGGCTCGCCCTAGTGAGCGAAGGCTATTGGGGATTCCCCATCCGAAAGAACACCACTTTCAAGGGTTCGCTCTATGTGAAGCAGCCCGCCGCGCCGAATGACGGAAATGCAGCACCAGCGCCGATGAAATCGCTAAAAATTGCATTGAAGAGCGCTGACGGCAACACCACTTATGCAGAGACGAAGGTCGACGGTTTCACGGGTGAGTGGAAGAAGCTGGACTACCAGCTGACCACCTCGGCTACGCAGGCAGACACGAAGGATGCACGCCTGTTCTTCATCGCCGACGAGGCAGGAAGCATCGAGCTGACTCGTGTAACCTTGTTTGCACCCAGCTTCAAAAACCGTCCGAACGGCTTGCGCACCGACCTGATGGAGATGATGGTTGAGATGAATCCTAAGTTCTTGCGCTTCCCCGGTGGCAACTACCTGGAAGGCAACAACTTCGCCAACCGCTTCGACTGGAAGCAGACCATCGGCAATCCCGACGAGCGTCCCGGACACCAGAGTCCGTGGGGTTATCGCTCCACCGACGGCCTGGGCCTGCTTGAGTTCCTGCAGTGGGCAGAGGACATTGGCGGAGAACCCGTGGTGGGTGTCTTTGCCGGATATGTGCTGAACGGCGATCACCTGGACGGCGACTATGTGAAACCCTTCATTCAGGATGCCCTTGACGAGATAGAATACATCATCGGCGATGCCCAAACGACCAAGTGGGGTGCCGTGCGTGCCCGCGACGGCCATCCGGCTCCGTTCCCCCTTCACTATGTGGAGATTGGCAACGAAGACTTCTTCGACCGCAGTGGCAGTTATCCCAACCGCTTCAAAATGTTCTACGAGGCCATCAAGGCTCGCTATCCGCAGCTGCAGATTATCTCAACGGTGGGCTTTAACGCCCTGAAGTCGAAAGCCATTCCGAATCCCGTCGTCGACGTCATCGATGAGCACTACTATCGCAACGCCTTCGACATGTACCGCAATGCCTTCCAGTATGACCGCTACGACCGCACCGGTCCGAAGATCTTCTGTGGCGAATGGGCTACGCGCGAGGGCACGCCGACTACGAATATGAATGCAGCCCTTGGCGACGCAGCCTGGATGAGCTGCATGGAGCGCAATTCCGATATTTGCATTATGTCGTGCTATGCACCGCTGTTCGTTAACGTTGAGCCCGGTGCCATCCAGTGGCAGAGCGACCTGATAGGCTATGACGTGCTGAACAGCTACGGCTCACCGTCGTATTGGGCACAGGTGATGTTTGCGAAGTATCTGGGTGATAAGATTGTCCCCGTCGAAGCCACCGACCTTCCGAAGCAGACCCTTGACCGAAACGACGAGGCGAATGCCGTGTTCTATACCGCCACCACCGATGCGGCGACGGGTAAGACCTACCTGAAACTCGTCAACGCCGTGGGGAATGCGCAAAAGCTGAACATAAAGCTCGCGGGTGCAAAGAAGGTGAAGGCGAAAGCGAAGAAGATAGAGTTGAAGTCTGCCCGCCCAGAGGACACCAACAGCATCGACAATCCTCGCAACATCGTTCCAAAGGAATCGACGCAGAAAGTGGGTAAGCAGTTCGCGATGACGCTGGCCCCCTACTCCATCACGGTACTCGTGATAGAATAAACCTTATTTGTCGCTACCACCCCTACCCCTCCTCCCCGGAGGAGGGGACAACAATATGACTCCTTTCTTTATCCTCGAAGCCTCCTTACAAAATGCTAAAAAAGAAATAAATGATGGATAGAAGAGACTTTATCAAAAAGACAATGGCGGCTGCAGCAGCTGCCGCTGTGGTGTCGCCTGCATCCGCCATCCTGGGTGGACAGGGCAGCGAGAGCCTATCAGCAAGCACAAATGGTCGTGAAGCGGCAGACGGAAGCAACGGCATCGCTGCAAGTAAGACGCTCAAGGTGCTATTGGTGAATGGTAGTCCACGCACGGATGGAAATACGTTCTGCTGCCTGGAAGAGATAGAGAAACAACTCGCCAAGCACGGCATAGAGGCTGAAATCGTGCAGATAGGCCGTCGGCCCGTTCGCATGTGCGTCAACTGCGGAGGATGTCGGCGCAACAATGGCGCCGGCTGCGTGTTCGACGACGACGTCTGCAAGGAAATCACCGAGAAGATGGCGGCATCAGATGCCCTCATCGTTGGTACGCCTGTGTATTACGGACAGCCCAATGGAGCCATACTCTCCGTGATGCAACGCCTGTTCTTCTCAGCCGGACACATCGTACAGAACAAGCCTGCTGCAGCCTTGGCTGTCTGCCGCCGAGGCGGTGCCACAGCCACACTTCAGACCATGAACATGATGTTTGAAATGATGAACATGCCTGTTGTCACGTCACAATATTGGAACATTGCCTACGGTGCCGGCAAGGGCGAGGTGAAGAAGGATGCCGAAGGCATGCAGACCATGCGTACCCTCGCCACCAATATGGCCTTCCTGCTGCAGAAGATACATGCCGACGGCAATTCAGCTCCGCAGCGCGACGAGCGACCCGCATTCACGAATTTCATCAGATAGCGGCAGCGAAGCATACGACAAAGGGCCTTTCCGTCTTGCCTCAAACTGCCGCAACAACGCCATTCCACATTATTTATATATAGGGACGCGATGCATCACGCTTCTATACACCCCGAAAAGGGAACTTGTGCAACTAAAACACAAGTTCCCCTTTTTTGATGATTAGAGGACAAGAGGAACTTCCTCCACCAATAACGAGACACGTCGCTTCCTACATCCATACACTATTCTTTGATGATTGAATTGCTTTCGTTTCGTTAAAGACATCCTTTAAATGCTCTGTTTGCATGCTCCCGAAATGTTGGAGTTATGACCTCGTTTTGTAAATCAACTTAAATTGTGAAGTAAATTAAGTTAATTTGTGTAGTAAATTAAGTTAATTTACCAAGTAAAATAAGTTAATTTACTGAGTAAAATAAGTTAATTTACCGAACAAATTAAGTTAATTTACTGAATGGGAGCATTGAGGTAGCAACACGAGAGCAATGCTCCGCAAATTTAAAAGCATTGAGATAGCAACACGAAAGTAATGCTCCAGAAGTTTAAAAGCATTGAGATAGCAACACGAAAGCAATGGCCTGGATGTATGAAACCAGTGTTTTTCCTTTAAGAAAGCAGAGCTTCTGCCATTCATGAAACGTGTTTCGCCCACTGGTTAGAGCAACTATGTGCTACTAGCTCCCATCCAGTTATGAGCCCAAAAAAGAGGCGCAACACGATGGTTGCGCCCCTTTGGCTATTGTCTTGCGGATAACCGCAATAATTACTTCATGAAGCGATGATTACTTCACGATGACCTTCTCGGTACGGATGGTACCGTCAGACATCTGCTTCTTCACGATGAAGATACCCTTGCGAGCGGTGAGCACGCGACGACCGTTGAGGTCGAAGAGCTGCAGGTTGCGCACGGTGGGTTCAGCAACGGTCTCGCCGATGCCGGTGAGTACTTCCTCGTAAGCCGAAGCGTAGTCGAAGCCTTCAACAGGAGCAGCCATCAGGAGGCGTACGTCGTTGAAGAAGGTGTGTGACGAAGGACCAGCGTTAGCACCGATGGTGATGCATCCGTCTACGACTGCGATGTTCTCGATAACGGTGTTAGCATAGGGGAACGACTGTCCGATACCGATGACGTCGGCTGTCTGGCCGTCCTCACCCTCGGGAGTCTCAGAAGTCTTAGCGTAGATGTAGCTGTCGACCATGTTAGCCTCGTCGTCGTTCATGCGCTCGCCGAAGCCGATCTTCAGTGTGTAGACACCAACGGGGAGGTCGGTGATGGCCTGCTCAACACGATAGCTGGAGCCCCAAGTCTGGAACATGCAGTCCTCAGCAATCTCGTTGTTGCCGCGCGGCTGACCCCAACCAACGCTCAGACCGGGAGCGGGATAGCCCTCAGGAGTGATCCAACCAGGAACATTCTCCGGTGTGAAGTTCATGTTATCCTGCTGCTTGTAGACGTTAGGATTCTTCACGAAGACGGTCATGTCGTAAGTATCGGTGAACGGCTCGAGTGTGTTCTCGTCGATCTTCTCCTCGAAGAGGGTGTTGGACGGGTTCTTGAGCTGCTCGTACATGATCAGCTTCAGACGGTTCTTCATGCCTTCGGCAAGAGCATCGTCGTCGGTGAGTGTGTTGTTGAACTCAACGATGAGAGGATCGTCGTCCTCAACGCCGAGGTTCTTCAGCGACTCAGCACCGAGGCGGAGACGCTCAACGAGTACCTTCACACCCGTGTCAGAAGTCATCGAAGCGCCTTCGGTGAAGAGCAGAGCGGTGGTGTTAACCAGATACTGCAGCTCCTCGATGGCAGCCTTCAGCTCGTTGTCGTCCTTCAGCTCCTTGAACTCATGGGTGAAGACCTCAATCTCTTCCATCGTCTCGGGATCGAGCTGCTTCTCGCTGGTGGTGGTCACATACTTAGCGGTAGCAACCTTCAGCTGGTTGTAGAGGTCGGTCTTAGCGAACTTCTTCTCAGCGTTGTTGTCCAGGATCTCCTGAGCCTGACGCGGCAGCGGATCGTAGGTGTCGCAGAGAGTGCGGTGATCCTTCATTGCCTGTGTAGCAGCATCGAGAGCAGCGGCAGCGTTCTTGCAAGCCGTGGGCGATGTGTAAGCAGGCAGCTCAGCCTGATACTTGTCGATGGCAGCTCTCAGAGCATCGTAAGCAGGGCCGTCGTAGCGATCGCTGGCATTGTCAGCAAGCGTGTTCTTAGCGTTCTCCAGAGCGGTGTTCACGAGCTGAATCCACTCAGCACCAGCGGTGTTAGGCATGTAGCGTACACGCGGGTTAGCAAGGAGAACCTCAGTGAAGTCACCCTGGTCGCCATTCTGGTTGGTGGCGGGATACCAGCGCAGCTTGAAGTTACCGTCGGTCTCGGGCACGAACTTCATATCGAAGTTGGTGGAACCGTTAACAACACCTGTGCTACCATTCACGTTGGGATTCGTCTTCACGACAGCAGTGTGCTGAACCTCGTCGGCATCGTTCAGGATTTCGAACTTGATGTAAGGACCATTGTCCTTCCAAGCAGCAGCGTTGAAGTGGATGTCGTAGCGCTTGCCAGCCTCGAGCGGCAGCGGATACTCTGCGAAGCCACCATACTCAACGTAGTTGTTGCGGAAGTAGAGACCCTTGGTGAAGTCGCCACCGGCAGCGAAGTCGAAGAGGCGTGCACCAGAACTATAGGTGTTGGGAGCCACACGCTCCTCACCGTCGAAGATGACGAGGTAACCTGCGGGGATACCACCGTTCTGAGTCTCAGCGAAGTAGTCGGGCAGCATGTCCTTTGGCACATCGTCGGGATCGGCGTCGGTCTTACCTACGCTGATGGTGATGATGGTGTCGCCATAGATGCTGTCGTCGATGCGCATCTCAGGATAGATCTTCGAAATGCTGATTTCGTGCTGGCCTTCAGCAACGGCACCGTTAGCAACGAGAGTCACCTGCTCGGCAAAGCCGTCGGCGGGCGTTACGTTCAGCTTCTCGTTGTCAATCTTAGCTACGAGAGCAGCGCAGTCAACCTTCTTGTCGAAGGTGAGCTTGAACTCCTTAATGTCGGTGGGCAGGTTGAATGAGCCGTCCTCAGGATCAGCAACCATGATAACCGGAGTGAGGTATGTGTACGGGAAACCGTCGTTGTCCTCGATTTCGCGGTCGAGGTCGCACTCGGCGATACCAGAGAAGTTACCTACGTCGCCACCAGGACCTGACGTATAAATAAGGTGGTAAGCAGCATCGCTGGGGTTGGTGAACGTAACTTCAACCACATCCTCGTCTTCGCAAGGCTCCTCGAGGAAGATATAGAAGCGTCCATCCTCAAAGCCCTCGACAGAGTAGATGTTTGCAGCCTCACCGTTCACCTTCACACCGGCGACGTTGAGGGGATACATCAGGCGCTTCTTGCCAGAAGCCTTCACGAGGTCAGCCATGTTGGTGTCGAAGCCGAAGTTGATAAGGATGACGTCGTTGCTGAACTGAGCCATCGTACCAACCTTGAACACCTCGAACTTCAGGTTGTCGAAGAAGAAGTCGATGTCATTAGCCTTGTCCTTCGAGAGGTTGAAGGCGATGGAGTGCATCAGGCCACCGTTTCCATTAGGACCAGCCTGAGCGGCTGTGATCGTAGCCTCGTCAATCTTGTAGGTCTGCCACTCTGTGGTGAAGTTGGGCGAACCAATCATCTCATAGTGGATGTAGTCGCTGGGATCGGCATGAGCCTGCGTGTCGGCAGAAGCATCCATGCTGGCGCGATAAGCGAACGACAGACGATACTTCGTGCCCTCGGGCAGAATCTCAGGAAGGTTGATCCAGAACTGAGCGTCCCAGTCCTGAGCAGCACCGGCTGCAGAGTGAACCATGATACCACGGCTTCCGTCAACACCTACGCCATCAGTAATGACTGAGGGGAAGGGTGCGCCTGCATTCTCCTTGGAGAAGAAGCAGCTGACGTCGTCGCCTTCGAGGTCGCCATTGGTAAGCAGTTCGGTCCAGCCAATCTGCTGAGCCTTACCGGGAAGCACGAGATCCATGCTCTCCACAGTGACGTTTGCCCAGTTGGCACCCTTGATAGCGTGCAGGTGAGCAAAGCCTTTGTCCTTCACCAACTGCTTCAGGTCAACGGTGTAGGTATCACCGTCCTGCGAGAAATACTTGGCACTCCAGCCACCCTTCGTGTTGTCGATGAGGTTTGACTGTGCCTCGTCCTCGTTCCACTGACCTTCGTCGATGGTACGGTTGAAGAGGAAACGCGGTGTACCCTCAGTGCACACAACGACCAGCTTCGAGTAGAGCGTCAGGTCGGCGTAGTTAATCACTTGCGAGTCGCCATAGGGCTGGCCCGTCGATTCGCCAAGGACAAATAGACAGTCGGCCTGCCCAGTCTTCTGAGCGTCGGCTCCCCATCCGTCCCATGAGAAGAACATTTCCGGTGTTAGCGGAACATACTCATCAGCGCTGGCATTGAAGTTACCGAGGATGGCAACAATCAGCGCAAGGAATAGTTTGTAAGTTTTCTTCATGTTGTTAAGTTTAAAATTATGGGTTGATAAATGTTATGGTTTGTTCAAACACTGTGAAATCGGGGCGATTGCCATGAAATCGGGGCGATTCACGCTGCAAAGATAGGTTTTTCTTTTTAAAATAATATATGTGAAATGTTCCAATGGCTTTCGTTTTTGTAAGGAACTTCGGGGCTGGAACAAAAAACAAAACATCTGGAACATATAGAAAAACCCCGTTAACGGAAGGCAAAGCAGTGTGAACATATAAGGATGTCACGTGCGTATTTTTTATGTAATTTTGCACCGTGGAAACACAATTGCCGCAAAAAGCCGAAATATCCAAAAACAAAAATATGAACAAAAACAGTCAAAGAATGAAAACCAGAAGACATTCCTGCAGAAGTCTGGGACTTTGGATGCTGACTGCCGCCGCTGCGGTGCTGGTCGGCTCTGGGGTTCTGAGTTCGTGCAGTAAGTATGATTTGGATGAGCGCACTCCCGAAGGATGGGGTTCGAGCATCTACAGTTGGCTGGCCGAACAGGGCAACTATCAGAACACTGTTCGCCTGATCGACGATCTGGGTTATCGAGAAGTGCTGGGCAAGACGGGTTCGAAGACGCTCTTCGTGGCCGACGACGCAGCCTTCGAGCGATTCTATCGCAACAACACCTGGGGCGTCAGAAGTTATGAGCAGCTGTCGGCATCGCAGAAGAAGCTGCTGCTCTTCGGCAGCATGATCGACAACTCGATGCAGTTGAACAGCCTGTCGAGCGTGGAGGGAACGCCTCCTCGTGAAGGCGAGTGCATGCGCCGCTTTGCCTCGAGCACGGCCTTCGACTCCGTGCGAGTGATGAAACCGTCGGAAATGCCCAACAATCCCTATTGGCGCCGCTATCGCGAGGGAAGCGCGCCAATGGTGTGCATGACCGACAACTCGACAGTGCCACTTGTGCACTTCATCGAGAAGCAGCTGGTGAACAAGCGCATCACCAACGAAGACTACGACTTCATCTACAACGGCACAACGCATCGCCAGTCGGGTGAGTCGAGTGTGAACGGCGTTCGCGTGGAAGAACCCAACATCAAGTGCTCGAACGGCTTCATCCACAAGATGGAAGAAGTGATCACTCCGCTACCGAATATGGCAGAGTTGCTGGCTCAGAAGAAGAACACACGCCTCTATAACGAGCTGTTAGAGCGTTTCTGTGCTCCCTATCCCGATCGCACTCAAGAACTCACACGACAATATAATTTCCTTTATGGCACCAACGTAGACACGGTGTTCCAGAAGCGTTTCTTCTCAGAGAAGTCGCAAGGCGGCGAGCCTCTGACGGCAACGCCGTATGGCGGTCCCGTGAACGGAACGCTGAAGTTCGACCCGGAATGGAATGCCTACTACTCGGGTCTGAACGATCAGGACGGTAACATCGTGCTCCAGCGCGACATGGCCGTGATGATGGTTCCGAGCGACGAGGCTCTCAACGAATACTGGGAGAACGGCGCCGGCCGCGTGCTGAAAGACTACTACGGCACTTGGGAGGCTGTTCCCGACGAGGTCATCTCGAAGCTCATCAACAACAATATGCTGGGTTCGTTCGTTTCGTCGGTGCCCTCGAAGTTCGACGGTATCCTCAACGACGCCAACGACCCCATGGGTGTCGACATTTCGGCCATCGACTCTGTCTGGTTGGGCTGCAACGGCGCCATCTACCTGACCAACCGCGTTTATTCGCCCACAGCTTACGTGAGTGTGTCGTTCCCCGCTCTGATCAACGAGACGATGCGCATCATGTACTGGGGCATCGAGCAACTTCAGTACAACGTCTACCTGAACTCGCTCAATTCCTACTATAGTTTCTTCATCCCGACGAATAACGCCCTGTTGTCGTATCTCGATCCCTGCAGCTACGGCAAGAGTTCGCGCCAGCTGTTGCGATTCCACTACGACGCTTCGAAAGTAAATAAAGAGGAACGTGTGTGGGCGAGCGTCTGGAACTACGACGAGGCAACGGGCGAGGTTGGCGACAGCATCGGCCGCATCACCGATCCGGCTATTATGCGCAACCGCTTGAAGGACATCCTCGACACCCACATCGTGATCGGAAATGTGGAGGACGGCAAGGAATACTATCGCACCAAGGGCGGCACGGAGATTCGTGTCACCAACACCTCCACACCCGAACGCATGACCGTGCAGGGCAGCTACCAAACCAACGAGAGCGAGCCCCTCGGCATCAACTTCATCTACGACCAGACCGACGGCGGTAATGGTAAGAGCTATGTGCTCGACAACGCACCCATTCTGGGAACAAGCATGACGGTGCGCGACGTGCTGGCCAGCAACGATCAGTACAGCAAGTTCCTGGAACTGATGGACGGCAGCGGCCTCTTCGAGCGCATCCACAACAGCCGTAACGCTTGCGGCGGCGACAACCTGAGCGTCTTCAACACCTATCACTACACCATCTACGTGCCCACCAACGAGAGCATCGAGGCCATGCAGAAAGCAGGCAAGCTGTCGTCGTGGGAGCGGGTGGAAGAGCTTGAGGAAGCCGGCAACCTCTCTGGAAAGACCCGCGACTCGCTGCAAATCATGAATTTCCTGCGCTATCACATCCAGGATAACGCCCTCTTCATCGGAGCAAAAGAAGAGACCGGCGACTTCGAGACCGCTGTGCTCGACCCCTCGACAGGCCGATTCTATCGTTTGCATGCCGAGCTCGGCACCAATGGCATCAGCCTCACCGACCATGCCGGCAACCACCGCCGCGTACTCACCGCCGACCCGCAGCTCTTCAACCGCGTGGCCCGCGAGTATCAGTACAACACACGTGATGCAGCCAGCGCCAGCATGATCGAGACCAGCTCATCGGCTGTCGTACATCTCATCGATGCACCCTTATTAATTGAGTAATTGATCATTGAAAACTGAAATACAATGATGAGTAACAGACTATATAGAATATTAGGATTGATAATTCTCAGTTGTCAATTGTCAATTATCAATGCATTTGCCCAACAGGCAGGCGATGTCATCAGCGGAACCGTCGTCGATGACTTCGGCCCTGTTGTGATGGCGAACGTCGTAGAAATCGATGCCGCCAATCGTATCGTCGCATCTACCGTCACCGATATCAACGGTAACTTCTCGTTCCGTGTGAAGAACGTGAAGGACAAGCTGCGCATCTCCTTCGTCGGCTACAAGACACAGACGTTCCGCTTCGACCGCACTCACTACAAGGTGACGATGGTCGATGCTACGCAAATCGGCGAAGTCACCGTCGTCGCCCGTCGCCGTACCGATGGCGCCGGACTGCAGATTCCGCTCGACGAAATCTCTACTGCCCGCCAGAGCATCGACATGAAGGAGTTCGACGGTCTGGCTATCACCACCGTCGACGAGGCCCTGCAGGGACGTATCGCCGGACTTGACATCGTGGCTAACTCAGGTAACCTGGGTAGTGGTACATCGATGCGTCTGCGTGGTGTGTCGAGTATCAATGGTTCGAGCGAACCGCTTATCGTCGTCGATGGCAACGTTTGGGAGACCAACACCAACAACTTCGACTTCCAGTCGGCCAACGAGGAGAAGTTTGCTGAACTTCTGAACGTGAACCCTGAGGACATCGAGAGCATCTCGGTGCTGAAGGATGCCGCCGCAACGGCTGTTTGGGGTTCGCAGGGTTCGAATGGTGTGATCGAGATCAAGACGAAGCGTGGTACGCGTGGTCAGACTCGTGTGAACTACAGCTACCGTCTCACCGGAACTTATCAGCCCAACGGCTACGAGATGCTGAACGGTGATGAGTACACCATGCTGCTCAAGGAGGAATACTTCAATCCCTCGCTGAGCGATGCATCGAGCGATATCCCCGAACTGAACTACAACCCCAGCTTCTCGGAGTATGAAATGTATAACAACAACACCGACTGGCTGAAGGAGGTGAAGAAGGTGGGTTGGCGACAGAACCACTACCTCGCCCTGACCGGTGGTGGTGAGAAGGCTCACTTCCGCATCGGTGCGGGCTACGACCACGAGACGGGTTCTATCATCGAGCAGGTGCTGAACCGCTTCACATCGCGTGTGAACCTCGACTACTTCGTCAGCGACCGCATCAAGATTGAGACCAACATCTCCCTCACCTACACCAAGAACAAGAAGAACAACGGCGACCTTCTGTCAATCGCTTACATCCGCATGCCGAACCTTTCGGTTTATGAGCAAGACCGCAACGGCAACGACCTGGAGGACTACTACTCCATGCTGCCTACGGTTTCCTCACAGCTGCGCGACCAGCTCGACCATAAGAATCCCGTCGCCCTTGCCCATCTGGCCAGCAACGACGAGACCAGCTATAACATCACACCAGAGTTTAAGCTGCGCTATAACCTCCTGGGACTGGAGGAAGACAAGACACGTCTGGCCTATGAAGGCAAGGTGGTGTTCAACATCTTCAACCGTTACGAAGACCAGTTCATGCCGCTGTCGCTCAGCACACGCGGATGGAACGACACCAACAACCGAGAGAGCAACCGCACAACGGCCAGCTCGTCGAAGAGCCTGGGTGTGACCACCACGCACACGCTGACCTTCACGCCGGCCTTCAAGAACAAGGACCACGTGCTCACGATGATGCTTCGCGGACAGCTCACCAGCGGTACCAGCTCCGACCAGCGCACTGTTTCTTGGGGTCTGCCCTCAGGAAGCATCACCAGCCCTGCTGCCGAAGGTATCATTCAGGACATCAGCACCGGTAGCGGACAGTGGCGCAGCATCTACTTCACCTATTCTGCACACTATGCCTACAAGGCACGCTATATGGCCGACTTCACCGTCCGTCGCGACGGTTGTACGAAGTTCGGCGACAACCAGCGCTGGGGTAACTTCCCTGCATTCTCCCTTCGTTGGAACATCAGCAAAGAGCCTTGGTTCATCAAGGCACTGCCCTTCGTGTCGATGCTCTCCATCCGTCCGGGTTGGGGTATCAGCGGCCGCCAGCCGGGCTCTGAAGGCTTGTTCTTCAGTAAGTATCGTAACGGTAGCGGCTATCTCGGCGAAGGAAGTATCTATCCGCAGAACATCCAGCTGCGAAACCTGAAGTGGGAACAGAAGGAAACCTACAACCTCGGTACCGACTTCGGATTCTTCAACGAGCGCATCACGGGTAATGTGGAACTCTACTGGCAGTACACCACCGACCTGCTGATGGCCAGCCGAGGCATTCCTACCTCATCGGGTTATTCCACGCTGGCCTATCAGAACGTGGGCGACATGAAGAACATCGGTTGGGAGTTCAACCTGAACGGTAATCACATCATCCGTTATAAGAAGTTCAGCTTCGACGTGAACGTCACCTTTGCAAACAACAAGAACCAGATCACCCGCATGGACGAGACCTGTCTCGCCAGCCTCAACCACGAGTTCGACCGCAACAACGGCTCGTATCTCTCGCGCGTGGAGCTCAATCGTGCTATGGGTAGCATCTACGGTTTCAGATATAAAGGTGTTTATCAGTATTCCGATTACACGCCGACCGAGATTCCTGGCGTCAGCGGCCCCGACGCTCCTGTCGTTCGCGACGAGAACGATGTTGTCATCCTCGACGAGAACCAGATGACAAAGCCCATGACGTTCTGCTACGGCTCGGTGAACTACGAGTTCCGCGGTGGTGACGCCAAATACGACGACGTGAACCACGACGGTCAGATCAACGAGCTCGACATCGTGTATCTAGGCTCATCACTGCCTAAGTTCACTGGCGGTTTCGGCTTCAAGCTGAACTTCGGCCGCCTCACGTGGAACAACCAGTTCAACTTCCGCTACGGCAACAAGATCATCAATGCCGCACGCATGAGAGCTGAGAACATGTATTCGAACAACAACCAGAGCCGCGCCGTGAACTGGCGTTGGCGTGTGGAAGGCGACGTCACCGACATCCCGCGTGCTCTGCGCCAGACGGGTTACAACTGGCTGGGCAGCGACCGCTTCGTCGAGAACGGCTCGTTCATCCGCTTGAACTACTCACAGCTGAGCTATTCGTTCGACCCGCGCGTCATCAAGAAGATTGGTCTGACGCAGCTGAGCTTCTATCTCTCTGCTAACAACCTCTTCTGCCTGACGAAGTACTCGGGTGCCGACCCTGAAGTAGGCTATGGCTCAATGGGCGTGGTGACCGACGAGGCAAAGACTCCTCGTGCAAAATCGTTCACCGCAGGTATCACAGTGGTATTCTAATAATTAATAATGAATAATGAATAATTGATAATTATGATTACCAAGAGAATCAAACAATATATCCTCGCCTGTTCAGTGTGTTGCTGCATCACAGCAACCCTCACCAGCTGCAACGACTTCCTCGACATTCTGCCGACGAATGAAGTGGTGCTGGAGAACTACTGGACCGAGAAGGCAGACGTGTCGAGTGTCATGAATAGCTGCTACGAGACACTGGAGCACAGCGACTGCCTGGCACGAATGGCCGTGTGGGGCGAGCTGCGCAGCGATAACATGCGACTGGGTGCGAATGTCCCCAACGAAATCAACGAAATCCTGAAGGAGAACCTTCTGCCGTCGAACGCCTATTGCAACTGGTCGAAGTTCTACGAGGCCATCAACCGTTGCAACACCGTTTGTCACTATGCACCAAAGGTGCAGGCCATCGACCCGAACTACACTGAGGAAGAGATGAAGGCCAACATCGCAGAGGCTACAGCCCTGCGCGCCTTGTGCTACTTCTATCTCATCAGAACGTTCCGCGACGTACCCTACTCCACCGAGCCCAGCATCGACGACACGCAGCCCTACGTGCTGCCCGCCACACCTTTCGAGGCTGTTCTGGACTCGCTCATCAAAGACCTTGAGAGCGTGAAGGACCTCGCCGTCAGACGCTACTACACCGACGAGAGCCCGAACGCCTATGTAAACACGAGCAAGATCACGCGCTGGGCCATCTATGCCCTGCTGGCCGACCTGTACCTCTGGAAGGGCGACTGGGACAACAGCATCCGCTATTGCGACCTGGTCATCGACCACAAGCGTCAGCAATACGAAGAAATGCTGCAGCGCGAGGGTAATGTGAACAACATCGGACTGTTTGGCGACATCCCTCTCATCCTGACAAAGCCCATCGGCAGCACGGTCTGCGGAAATGCCTACAACGAAATCTTCGGAACGGGCAACTCCTTCGAGAGCATCTTCGAGCTCTACTTCCAGACCAACCAGAGCCAGACCAACACGTGGGTGAGCAACTTCTACGGTAACTCGAACAACGTCACCGGCCGCCTCACCGCTCCCGATTTCCTCTGCAAGGATGCCGCACAGGGCACCAACACGATATTCAAGAAAACCGATGGCCGCGTCTACGAGGCGTCGATGCTCGACAACTCGCGCTATGCCATCACGAAATATGCATTGCGTACCATCAGCTACACCACGCAGAACGTCACCAAGGAGGCCGACCTGAACACAAGCCGCACACGTCGCTCCGGTGCTGATGCCAACTGGATTTTCTATCGCCTCACCGACATGATGCTCATCAAGGCTGAAGCCGAGATTGAGCGTGGTGAAGAAGGCTACGAGCGTGCCTTCATGCTGATCAACCAGGTTAACAAGCGCGCCAACGACGTGACCACCGCCGCCCGTACCGACACCTTGAAGATGAGCGACTACGTGAACTCGAAGGCATCGATGGAGGAGTTGCTGATGGCCGAGCGCCAGCGCGAATTCATGTTCGAGGGCAAGCGCTGGTACGACCTCGTACGCATGGCTCGCCGCGACGGCAACAACACCCGACTCATCTCGCTGACGTCACGTAAGTACATCGAGAACGTGAACGCCCTGAAGATCAAGCTTGCCGACCCGAACATCATCTACTTCCCCTATGCCAAGAGCGAACTGAAGGTGAACCCGCTGCTGAAGCAGAATCCTGCATTCAACAAGGGTGAAGACTCGGAGCTGACAAATTAATTCGTTAAAACATAAAATCAGAATCCAATATGATTAGCAAAAGTTCTGTATGTTGCCGAATGATTGCAACACACGTGAAAAAGATAAAGAAGCTGTTGGTATGGCTCGTGATGCTCGTTGGAGGAGTGAGCGGGTTACTGACGTCGTGCGTCGACAACGACGACGTCCCCGAGAACTACTACTCGTCGACGAAGCTCACCGCAGCAGAGTTCCTGCAGGAGCACTCCGAGGATTTCAGCGAGTTCATCGGCATCCTGAAGCGCACACCTTACTTCTCGATGCTCGCCACCTATGGCCAGTACACCCTCTTTGCCCCGAACAACGAAGGCATCGAGCGCTATCTGAAGCGCATGGGCTATAGCGACATCGACGGTATTCCCACCGCCACCTGCGACACCATCGCACGCACGCACATCATCAAGAAAGGTGCTTTCTTCACCACCGACATCGACGAAGGTGCCCTGCCGGAGCTGAACATGGACGACAGCTACATCGTCCTCTCCAGCGACTCGGATGTTGCCAACCACAACGCATTGGTATACTATATCAATAAGAACGCACGCATGGTGGACTACAACGACTCCGTCACGAATGGTGTCGTACACGTCCTGAACAACGTCATCACGTCGAGCAGCCTGCTGCTGGCCGACAAGATTGCCGAGGACAGCACGCTCACCATCTTCTCGCAGGCCCTGCAGCTCACGGGCATGTGCGACTCGCTGACACGCTATCTCGACGAGGGCTACCACTGCAGCGAGGACTCCGTACACACGGGTGTGATGGTGCGCTGTACGTCGGGTTCGGCTCTCTACACCCGTTCGTTCTGGCCCGAGAAACGCTACTTTAAGTACACGGCATTCGTGGAGCCCGACTCCATCTATCGTGCCCACGGCATCAACAACCTCGACGACCTGAAGGCGTATGCCAAGCGCATCTACGACCAAACCTATCCCGAGGACGCCGGACTGTATGACGACGACTTCAAACATCGCAAGAACCCGCTGAACCGCTTCGTGAGCTACCACCTGCTGCCGCGCATCGGCCAGTACAACAGCTGGGTACAGTCGGGCGAGCTGCGCGAGCACTGCTGGTACACCTCGCTGAGTGACCCCGAGGAGTTCTACGAGACCATGTGTCCGGGCACCATCATGCGCTTTGCCGGTCCTCCCGCAGGCTTGTTCATCAACCGCAAGGGCTTGCAGAACAACATCAGCGTCAGAGGTGTGAAAGTGCTGTCGCCGTCTGAGTCGGGAAGCATTGACCAGAACGCGTTGAACGGCGTCTACCACTACCTCGACGACATCCTTGCCTACACCACTGAGGTGCGCGACAAGGTGCTGAACTGCCGCATCCGCATCGATGCCACCGTGCTCAGCCCCGACTTCATGAACTGCAACGGCCGCGGCCGCTATGGCGAGGACATCCTCACCGGATTCAAGAACCAGTACATCACCGACTGGAAGGTAAGCCCCGAGACCTACGTGGGTGTACACTCCGATGTGGGCTACTGGAACTCCTACTGCGCCAACGCCGTGTGTATCTCGGGTGTGTTCGACGTAGCATTTAAGCTGCCGCCCGTTCCCTCTGGAACCTACGAAATCCGTCTCGGCTACACCGTCGGTGAGGAGCGCGGTGTCATCCAGGTCTACCTGAACAACGAGCCCTGCGGCATTCCCGTCGACCTGCGCGTCTATGGTCCCGACCCCAACATCGGATGGACTGAGGACACCGACGACCCCGAGGAGAACACCGCCAACGACAAGGCTATGCACAATCGTGGCTACATGAAGGGTATGGACAGCTACCGCCCGTGGGATGCCGACCATCCGCTTCGTGGCAACAACTGGAATCTGCGCCGAGTGCTCACCACTCAGTACCTCACTCCCGAGCAGACCTACTACCTGCGTTTCCGTCAGGTTCTCGACGATCCCGACCGCTACTGGTCGTTCGACTACATCGAACTCTGTCCGAAGAGCATCTATGGCAGCCCACAGGGTGAAGACACGCACTAGTTGAATGTCAACACTGGTTAAGTATCAACTCAACATCACAACATCAAAATATGATTACCAAACTTGTTAAATATATCTTCGCCTGTTCAGTGTGTTGCTGCATCACAGCAACCCTGAACTCCTGTGCCGAATGGGACGACCACTACAATCCCTCCGCCTCACAGGAAGCAGCTGCACAACAAACGCTATGGAAGCAACTGCAGCAGAACCCGCAGCTCAGCGATTTCTGCCAGGTGTTGCAGCAGACCAAGGTGTTCCGTCACCATAAGAAGACGGCCGTGAGCTATGCCGACCTGCTCGACCAGGGGCAGACCTTCACCCTCGTGGCACCCGTCAACGGCTCGTTCAACCGCGACTCGCTGCTGCAGCTCGTGCAGACCAATCAGGGCGACTCCATCGTTGAAAAGACGTTCGTCATGAACCATCTGTCGCGTTCCACCACATCGCTCGGAACAACCTCGGCGGCCTCGAAGCTGCTCATGCTCAACGCCAAGCACCTCGTGGGCGACAACCATGAGATTGAAGGCGTCAGCGTGACAACACCGAACATTCATGCCCGCAACGGCATCCTGCACATCACGTCGCGACCCCTGCCCTATCGGCAGAACCTCTACGAGGCCTTCTCGCTCATGCCGCAGCTCAGCACCATCGGCGCTATGCTTCGCCAGTATGAGCAAGACCGCTTCGACCCCGATGCATCCGTGTCGGCAGGTATCGTGGAAGGTGTGCCCGTCTACGTCGACTCTGTCGTCATCGAGCAGAACACGCTCTTGCAGCGCATTGGCCTCATCGACGCCGAAGACTCCACCTACTGGGTGCTGGCTCCCACACAGCAGGCCTGGCAGAAAGCCTACGACGAGGCCACACAGTACTTCCAGTACGACGAGAAGGTGCTGAAGCGAGACTCCATCCAGCAGTTCTGGTCGCTCCGCGCCCTGCTCGACGATGCCGTCTTCAACCTCAGCGAACAGGCCTCGCCCGAAGACTCGCTCGTCTCGGTGCCCTATCGTCTGAACCGCAACTACAACACCACGCACCGTCAGGTGTTCCACCGCTTCCTGAAGCCATTCATGCCCGGTGGAATCCTCTACGACACCACACCCATCGCGTGCAGCAACGGCATCCTCTACACCACCAACACGTGGCCCTTCACGCCCACCGAAACCTATTTCCGTGAGTTGTGGAGCGAGGCAGAGCAAATCCAGTACATCACAACCGATAAGGACTGCTCCTACAACATTCGCCGCCTGGCTGCCGACTCCATCTCTGAGTCGGGCTATCTGCAAATCATCCCGCGCACGGCAACTTCCAACTGGGAGCTCACGTTCCGTGTCAACAACACGCTCAGCGGCACCTACGACGTGTGCGCCATCATTCTGCCGAAGGCCGTGTCGAACCCCACCAACCCCGACCTGAAGCCCAATAAGTTCAAGGCCACCATCTCCTATGTCGACCTGGAGGGCGCCACGCAGACCTTCAACTGCAACAACACGCAGTTCCAGAACGATCCGCTGCGCGTCGACACCGTCGTGCTCGCTGAGGCATTCCAGTTCCCTGCTTGCAACTACGACCAGAACGACATCAAGGTCACCGTGAAGCTGCAATGTTCCATTCTCGCCCGCGAGACCTCGCGTTACGCCCGCGAAATGTATCTCGACTGCATCTATCTCCGTCCGCGAAAATAACTTAACTTCACAACCTCTCCGCTCGGCGCGAAGCGACGCTTTCGTAGCGAAACGGAGAAAGAACTTCTCAATATCACACATATATGATTACTAAAAGCATCAAATATCTCGTCCTGACGCTCATCGTTTGCTTCGGCTCGGCTGTGGCAATGGCGCAGGAGAACACGAAGACAGTCACTGGCACCGTCGTCGATGCCGCCACAGGAGAACCGCTGGCGGGTGTTATCGTCGTGGCTTACGGACATCCACGCTACAGCGCCATGACTAACGAGCAGGGACTCTACGAACTGAAAGTGCCCGACTACACACGGTCTGTCACCATGCGACTCGAAGGCTTCTGCCTCCAGCAGAACGCCATCGTCGACAATGCTGACGGCACAGGAAACGCTGTGGCCAACGCCAAGCTCTACTCGCAGGACTTCACTGGTCAGTATGCCGAGACGACGCATGCCACCATCAGCGCCGAGGCCAACCGCTTCGACAACAACGCTGAGCTGAGCATCGACCCGCTGGTTGCCCAGCAACTGGGTGCCGACATGCGCAGCATCAGCCACGGAGGCATTCCCGGCATGGGTAACTTCATGCTCATTCAGGGCATCAACTCCCTGCATGCCAACGCCCAGCCGCTCGTCGTCATCGACGGTGTCATCATGGACATGCAGTACACGCGCACCATGCTCCACGACGGCTACTTCAACAACCTGCTGGCAAACCTGAACGTCAACGACATCGAGACCGTCACCGTGCTCAAGAACGGTACCGCTCTCTATGGTGCGAAGGGTGCCAACGGCGTGCTCCTCATCAAGACCAAGCGCAACAAGAGCATGGCCACAAAGATCGACGTCACGCTCAACACGCGCTACGAGCTCATCCCTCGCTTGCCGGAGATGATGAACGCCGACGACTACCGCCTCTACACCACCGACCTGCTGGCCAGCAAGACCAATCCCTCGCAGCTCGGAAAGATGAAGTACCTGAACAGCGACCCCGACTACTACTATTACAACCAGTATCATAACCAGACCGACTGGACGAAGGAAATCTATCACAACGCATTCTCGCAGAACTACGGCATCAACGTGCAGGGTGGTGACAATGCGGCATCCTACAACCTCTCGGTGGGCTATTCGCTCGGTAACAGCACGCTGCGCAACAACGACTACTCGCGCTTCAACATGCGACTGAACTCCGACATCAACGTCTTCAAGGGCTTCGACGTACGCTTCGATGCCTCCTACAGCGATGTAGACCGTAGCCTGCGCGACGACGGCGCTCCCGCTGAGCCGCTGGCCACCGTCATCACCTCGCCGGGATTCCTCGCGCTGGCGAAGGCTCCGTTCCTCACACCCTATGCCTTCGACAAGTACGGCAACCTGAGCCACTACCTCGCCGAGGCCGACGACTATCTGGAAGGCCTCTTCCAGGGACGCGGCCGCCTGGCCAACCCCGTGAGCATTCTCACCAATGGTGAAGGAAAGAACCGCAACTCCTTCGGTAACCGACTGGTCATGTTTGCCGTCACACCGAAGTACCAAATCAACCGCCGACTCTCCATCAGCGAGCACTTCACGCTGGGGCTCGTCAACACCAATGAGCAATATTACCTCCCCATACAGGGTGTTCCGACATTCGTCGTGAAGGGTCTTGACGAAGGCACCACGCTGCAAAACATCGCACAGAGCCAGGCAGCACGCCAGACGGCCATCCAGAGCGACACGCGCCTCACATGGAACAACCAGTACGGCCCGCACACCATCGGCGTCTTCGGCGGCATGCGCTACATCAGCAACGAGTACAACCTCACCGCACAGATGGGTTACAACACCGCCAACGACAAGACACCGAACATGAACTCGTCGCTGCGCTTCAAGAACACCTCCGGTGCCGACGACAAGACACGCGAAATCACTTGGTATGCACAGGCTAACTACAACTTTGCTGAGCGCTTCTACGTCGACGCAGCACTCTCCGCACAGAGCTCCTCGCGCTTCGGTCCCGAGGTGTCAGGTCTGAAGCTGGCAGGCGTCGTCTGGGGTCTCTTCCCGTCGCTGCAGGCCTCGTGGGTGCTCACCAACGAGAAGTTCCTCTCCACGCTGAAGGGCATCAACTACCTGCGCCTGAACGTCGGCATCGACTTCACGGGCAACGACGACGTGTCGTACACCGCATCGCGTACCTACTTCGTGGCACACCGCATGCTCGGCGAGACAGCCAGCGGTAAGTCCATCGGAAACATCGGAAACACCGAGCTGCAGTGGGAGACCACAAGCCGCATCACGGCAGGCCTCACGGGCAGCTTCCTCAACAACCGCCTCTCGGCACGCTTCAACTACTTCCGCAGCTACACCTCCAACCTGCTCTCCCTGCAGCAGCTGGCGTGGACCAGCGGTCTGCAGCAGAACTGGAGCAACGACGGCAAGCTGCAGAACGAAGGCTTCGACTTCTCAGTGAACGCCCGTCTGCTCGCACTGAAGGACTTCTCGTGGGAGCTTGGCGCCTCGGCAGGCCACTATGTGAACAAGGTCACCGCCCTGCCTGGCAACCGCTCGTTCGAGACGCAGGCCTTCGGTGCCACCATGCTCACCCAGGTCGGCCAGCCCGTCGCACAGTTCTACGGCTGGAAGGCGCTCGGCGTCTATGCCACCGATGCTGAGGCACAGGCCGACCAGCACTATCTGCTGAAGGAAAACGGTGAGCGCGCCTACTTCCAGGCTGGCGACACCCGCTTCTTCGATGTCGACGGCAATCACCTCATCAACAACGACGACCGCGTGGTCATCGGCGACCCGAACCCCGACATCTATGGTAACATCTTCACACGCCTCACGTGGAAGCACCTCTCGCTGCAGGCCGTCCTGAACTACTCACTGGGCAACGACGTCTTCAACTACCAGCGCTCGCTGCTCGAGGGCGGCTCGCTGTTCGTCAACCAGACCACAGCCATGCAGAACCGCTGGACCACCGAAGGTCAGGTCACCGACATCCCGCGTGCCTCCTATCTCGACACGATGGGCAACAGCCGCTTCAGCGACCGCTTCATCGAGGACGGCTCCTATCTGCGCCTGAGCAACATCACGCTGAGCTACCACCTGCCGATGCATAGCACCTACCTGCAGGGAATCACCGTCTGGGCAAGCGCCGACAACCTCTTCACCGTCACACGCTACCTCGGCAGCAACCCCGACTGCTCCATCGCCGGCAGCGTCCTCACACAGGGCATCGACCGCGGCTTGCTTTCCACGGGTCGCTCCTTCTCCGTAGGACTCAACATCAATCTATAATGGATAATTAATAATTGATAATTGAAAATTAATAATTATGATTACCAAACTCGTTAAATATATCTTCGCCTGTTCAGCATGTTGCTTCATCACAGCAACGCTGACCAGCTGCAGCGACATCCTCGAGACTGAGTCGAACCTCGTGGAGTTCGAGAAAGACAACACCCTCAACCACCCCACCGACTCCGTCTACAGCGTGCTGGGCATCGTCAACAAGATGCAGCTCATCGCCGACCGTGTGGTCCTGCTCGGCGAAATGCGCGGCGACCTCGCAGAGGTCACCGATGCTGCCTCTGCCGATCTGAAGCGACTGGCCGCCTTCGACTTCTCGCAGCCTAATAAGTACAATGCTGTGAGCGACTATTATGGCGTCATCAACAACTGCAACTACTATCTGGCACATGTCGACACCGCTCTGCAGCGTCGCGGACGCACCCTGTTCCGCGCAGAGTATGCGGCCGTGAAGGCATTCCGCGCATGGACCTATCTGCAGCTCGCACAAGCCTACGGACAAGTGCCGCTGGTGCTCCAGCCGGTCATGACCGAGCAGGAGGCACAGCAGGCTCTCACCATGAAGCACTCCACGCTGCAGGAAATCTGCAACTACTTCATCGACGACCTCACACCCTATGCCCGCGTAGAGCTGCCGGAGTTCGGCAGCATCGGCAACTGGGACTCGAAGGATTTCTTCATCCCCATGCGAGCCCTGCTCGGCGATCTCTGCCTCTGGGCAGGACGCTATCAGGAGGCAGCACGCTGGTATCACGACTACCTGAACGACGAGCAGAACCCCATTACGCTCAGCCCGCATCGCATCACCTGGCCCAGTGTGAGCGAGTTCCTGCGCCCCACCAACGGCTACTCGTTCACCAGCTCCAGCGAGGTGCTGAGCGTCATCCCGATGGAGAACCGCGTCTTCGACGGCGTCGTCAGCGACCTGCGCAACATCTTCGACTCCACCAACGAGAACAACTACTACTATCAGCTCACGCCCTCCGCAGCCATGCGACAGATCTCGGCAGCACAGACCTACTGCATGGAGTATAAGACCGACACGCACACCGACACCATCTACGCTCCCACCGTCGGCCTGCAGGAGGACATCCTCGTTGGCGACCTGCGCCTCTATGCCAACTACCGCATGACGTCAGTTGGCGGACAGGACCCCTACTCCGAGTATTCTTCGCTCCGACAGACCATCAATAAGATTGTCGAGGACCGCGTGATGACCTATCGTCGCTCTATGGTCTACCTGCGCTACGCTGAGGCCCTCAACCGCGCAGGACTGCCCCAGTCGGCATTCGCCATCCTGAAGTACGGACTCTGCCCGGAGAATGTCGTCAACTACGTCGATAGCCTCGAGCAGGAGAAGGCCGGACAGCTCATCGCCTTCGATGCCAACACGTTCACCAAGGAGACCACCTTCGGCATCCACTCCCTAGGCTCCGGCGACAGCGAGGCCAACGCCTTCTACGAGCTGCCCATGCCCGACCACGCGCTCAACAGCCGTGAGGACACCGTGCAGTATCAGATTCCGCTCGTCGAGGACCTCATCATCAACGAGATGGCACTCGAGGGAGCCTTCGAGGGCTACCGCTACTACGACCTCATGCGTGTCGCCCTGCGCCGCAACGACCCCGCCTATCTGGCCAAACCCATCGCGCGCCGCTCCGGCACCGTCGATGCCGCCCTCGAATCCCTCCTCATGGATCCTAAGAACTGGTATCTGCCGCTTCCTTAGGGCATAAAGGGTATAAAGGGGAGAAAAGGGCTTAAAGGGGTTTGCCCCTACCGTTGGCTACAAGGCATTCGTCCCTTTTCTCCCCTTTCACTCCCCTTTAAACCCTTTAAACTCTTTTAGAAATAAGTTAGTTAGTTATGGTAATATAAAAACAGTAATCTGCGGTTGCCTGTATGTGAATATCGGCAACCGCCTTCTTTCTAAACACAACCAGACATGCAACACCGAATCACACTCCTGGCCACACTCCTGGCCGCCACCCTGCAAGCCGGCGCACAGACAATGGCCACCAACTACAAAGCCATCGGCGAAGGCAACCCCATCAGCGCAAGCGTGTTCTGCGCCGACCCCACCGCCATCGACTATCAGGGACGACTCTACGTCTATGGCACCAACGACCACCAGCAGTACATCCGCAACAACAAGAAAGGCGGCAACGGCTATGGAAACATCAAGTCGCTCGTGGTCTTCTCCACCGACGATATGGTGAACTGGACCTTCCACGGCACAATCGACGTCGGAAAGGTCTGCGGCTCCTGGTGCGGACAGTCGTGGGCACCATCGGCCGTCTGGCGCACCACCGCCGACGGCAGCGAGGAGTTCTTCGTCTATTTCGCCAACGGAGGCGGCAGCGTGGGAGTCATCAAGGGCTCATCACCCGTCGGACCATTCAAGTCGCCACTCAGCAACGCCCTCATCCGACACGGCATGCCGGGCGTAGACCCCTGCAACTGGGTCTTTGACCCAGGCGTCGTCATCGACGACAACGGCACAGGCTGGATAGCCTTCGGTGGCGGCGACCCGCAGTCTACGGGCTCGAATCTCTGGCCTGGCAACTCGCGCATCGCAAAGCTCAAGCCCTCTATGATTGCCCTCGACGGCAGCGCCGTGAACATGCCCGCACCCTATCTCTTCGAGGCCAGCGAGCTGAACATGATGAACGGCCGCTATGTCTACACCTATAACACCTCGTGGTCCGACCGCAACGACTGGAGCAAGTTCGCCAAGCGCGGCAGCAATCCCGCCCCGTCGTCGTGCAGCATGTGCTACATGGTGTCCGACAACCCCCTCGACCCCGACTCATGGGAGTATCGCGGCGAGTACGTACCCAACGAAGGCAACTTCGGCATGGGCTGGGGAAACAACCACACCCACCTGCATAAGTACGAGGGCGAGTACTATCTGTTCTATCACTCCACAGTCCTCGAGCAGGCCATGAAGAACGGCGGCGCCATGAACAGCGATGCCTCCGGCTACCGCTCCATCGGCGTCAACAAGGCCATTGTCAACGAGAGCACACAGAAAATCAGCAAGCTCACACTCACGAAGTCGGGCGTCAGCGCCATTCGCAACCTCGACCCCTATGCCCTGCAGCAGGCCGAGACAATGGCCACCAGCGGCGGCGTGAGCTATGAGAACTTCACGAACATCAGCAAGAACACCAGCATCAACACCTTGGGCAACGACGCCTCGCGCAACCTACAGGTGAAGATGGAAGCAGGCTCATGGACTCAGCTCCGCAAGGTCGACTTCTCATCGCCCGGAGCAACGTCGTTCATGCTGCGCGCCAAGGGCACCGGCACCCTCGAGCTGCGCCTGAACAGCAAGACCGCCAAGGCTTCTGCCACCCTCGACTTCTCGTCCACCACGTTCGAGGACCACGTCATCGACGTAGACCCCGCCGTGTTCCGTGGAGTGAAAACCGTCTATTTCGTCTTCACGTCGGCCACCAATGTGCAGTTCGACGCCTGGCAGTTCACCAAGCAAGACCCCGATGCCGTCGCCCTGCCCACCAGCACCGCTCCGTCCACCGTCGCCACCTACGACCTCTCCGGCCGTCGCCTCACCACCCCTCATCCCCGTCAGGGCATCGTCATCGAGCAATACATCGACGACAACGGCACGAAGCGCTGCCGCAAGGTGCATTAACGCCCTGCGGGCGTGTAAGGCAGCAGAGCTGCGTTCAAAAGCCCTTCGGGCGTTCAAGGTTCAAAGCGCTTCGCGCGTTCAAAGCAGCAGAGCAGCGGTTGAGAAGGGTTTAGAAGGGTTGAGAAAGCCGCCAGCCGTAGGGGCAGACCCCCGTGTCTGCCCGAACAACAGCCGCCAACAACGAACACCCAACGACGCCCCGAAGGGGCCGCTTTCGTAGCAAAGCGGAGAAAGAACAGCTAACAGCCCAGGGCATCGCCCTGGGTTTTTGTGTGGGCGTTGATTTTTTCGCGCTGCGCTCGGCTTTCTTTCTCCGATAAACTACGAAAGCGCCACCCTTCGGGATGTCGAGCGGGCGCTTTCAGAGCGTAGTGGGGAAAGAAGAAGGGCATAGCCGTAGGGGTGAAACACTTGGAGTACTTTCCCCTTGGGGGATTAAGGGACTCCTGCATTACCAAATTTATAGCAAGAGAGTGTGCCTATTTTGACACACCCTCTATCACTATATAAATTAGCTCAAAAATATGTTACTTAGAGTATTACCAAGTCCAAATTGAGGTATTGGAATTGTTGCTTCTCTGTTGTGTTGTACCTGTGCTGTTTCCGAAAATATCTCTCTGCTGGGTTGATGTTCCAGTGGAATTGCCATAGGCATCACGGTGCTGTGTTGTACCTGTGCTGTTTCCGAAAATATCTCTCTGCTGGGTTGATGTGCCAACTGTATTGCCATAGGCATCACGGTGTATTGTTCTTCCGGTACTATTACCAAAGATGTCTCTTTCCGTCGTTGAGGTTCCTGTGACATTTCCATAAGAGTCTCGATGAATCACCCTTCCCGTAGGATTACCAAAAATGTCTTTTTCTACTGTTGACGTTCCAACATTGTACTGTGCGAAACACACTGTGCTGATACAAGCGCAAAATAATGCAATGATAATTTTTTTCATAATTGAACTTTTTATATTAAACAGAATTCAAAAAATATTTAAACAAATAAATGCACTTAAGTTTCATTGGCATAGCAAATATTAATGCTAGTCTTGATGAAATACTATTTTCTATAATTTTTTTGCAAATATATGATTTTTTTCTGAATTATCTTGGGGATTAAAGTCTTTTAACATCTAAAAAGCCAATAGCCCCACTGAATCTCCCATGCATCAGCACTTCCTGTTAACTCACCGTTCGCCCGCAGCGCTTTACCTGCCGCAGGCCTTTCAATCTTCATATTATTCCCTTATTGAAATTACTGGAGCTTCCAGCTCCTTCGCCACGTTCCATCGGCCAAGTCGGCGATACTGGATGCCCATGCGCTGCAGCAGATGGTTGAACGACCCCACGTCCATGTCTCATGAGCGTGCCACTCGGTTGCCGTCAGACAGTCCTCGTTCAGTGCGTTCAGCAGTTGCAGCGTGCGACCGATGATGGCGTGTGCCCGTTCCAGAATCTCCTCTGCCGACAGCTCGCGTCACACGCCGTCCTTCGTCGGGATATAGCCACCCGTCCGTCTGATCTGCGGCAGCACCTCGCTCGTCACCCAGCGCTTGAACGCCTTCGCCTGCGACAGCTTCGACGAGAGGATGAGCGCGTACAGACCGCTCTCGTTGATGATGATCATCTGTTGAATTCCTCCACGGGTCGAGCGTCTAGTTTCTTGTTTATGTAACTTTGTTCCATGACTTTTGTCATGACTTGACAAAGCTAATGCAAGCATTGCTTTGTGCTCGCTGCTCCAAAAGTTCTTGTTTCTAGTAGGCAGGATGTAAAGATTTTTCTTTGCAGGTCATAGCTCCGTAGGATGTGGAGGCGTGCTCCGTAGGATACAGAGCTATGCTCTAGAGAGAAAGGAGGCATGCTCCGCATGCTACAAAGCCCCCCCCCCTACTGCCCCCGAGGGGGCTTCTATAGCCTTAGAGGCTGTGTGTCACCCAGGGTAGGGGCAGACCCCCGTGTCTGCCCGTTTGTGGGGCAAGGGGTTTGTTGTTCGGGCAGACACAGGGGTCTGCCCCTACGGCTGGATGTCGCGTGGCCCCGCGGAGGGGACTGGTGGAGGTAGTGATAGATGCCTGCGGCGCAACGTATAATTCTCATCAATTAACCGTAAATTATCCATAAAAAATTTTGATTGATTTTGAATCAGATTTTTGAAAGATTTTGAGGCCGATAGGCCGACCCTTCTTGTTCGGGCAGACACGGGGGTCTGCCCCTACCGTTAGGTGTTCCGCTCTCAACAGTTCTCAACAGCGCGTAGCGCATCTAAACAATTCTAAACCCCCTTAACCAGCCCCCTGTGGGGGCGGAGGTTAAGGCTCCTGCTCGTCCTTATTGACGTCGTTCTCCGGAGTCTCTTCCACGGAGAGGCCTTCGAGGAACACCTTGCGGCGGCGGTTGCCGTCGGCGGCACTCCAGTGAGTCTCAGGCTGGAAGTTCACGCGCGAGCCCACGACGTGCTTGGCGGCGGAGAAGTCCTTCGCGGTGTCGGCAGGCTTGGTCTTCAGGCCGATCTTGAACGAGCCGAGGCCGTCGAGGCTGACGCGGTACGACTCCTGGAGCCAGAGCTTCATGACGTTCACGAGCTCGTCGAGCACGGCGATGACGTCGGCGCGCTTCACGGAGACGTTGTCCTGGATCATCTGTGCGAGATCCTTGGTGTTCTTCGGGGTCTTCGGGTAGATGGCGCGAGCATACCACTTGCCGCGGTTCTTCGACTCAGCGCGGTTGTCTTGATAAAGTTTGTACTTGATTGCCATAGGATTTTTTTTAGTTTAAAGGTAATAGGTAATAGGTAATAGGTTATGATTAGCCAGCTGGCGCAATTCGGAGCGAGGCGCGGGCGGATTCGGCATCCTGACCGGTCATTTTGGAAGCAAAAACGTCGTTGCACTTGTATCCTCCTTGCTTGTATTAGATTGGGAACCCTCTTGAACGCAGCTCTGCTGCTTTGAACGGCCGTAGGCCTTTGAACCGCTGCGAAGCAGCATTGAACGAAAGAAAGATCCCCTTTCTTTTACGTTGCAAAGATACGAAAAAATCTTGAAACTTACAATTTATAAGCAGAAAATTTTGGAAAAATTTTGCATCGGCGCTGTATCTTACTATGTATCAAGTAGTTACAGAGCACGTTTGTGAAAACATTGTGTGCAAAGGTGTTTCAGGCGATTTGCAACCCCATGCAAAACTACCATTTTAACCCATTCTGATTACAGATTACAGATTACAGTTTATTTATGAGCCCATCATCTGGGGGGTGAACTTGAGAAAACATCAAAAAATGCAAGTAAAAATATTTACTATTATATATATAATATATGTATATATTATATATAAATAGTAACCTTCATTTTCACTCTCTTTCACCCCTCCCCTACAAAACTGTAATCTGTAATCTGTAATCGGAGAAGGGTGAAATGAAGGGGAGTAGCAGGGGGGTATAGCCTGCGGCGTGTAAGGCCCTTCGGGCGTGAAAGGTGCTGTGCACGGGTAAAGCCTGCGGCGTTTAAGGCCCTTCGGGCGTAAAAGGGGCAGCGCAGCATCTCTGGCGACACACGAAACACTCTCTCCGACTTCGTCTTCGACAAAAAAGAATAAAATTCTTTTGTTTTCTCTTTGTATTCTCCCCACTAATTCGTATCTTTGGCTACGCCGAAGATAGGATGCGCCTCGACAATAAAAGAAAAAAATCGGTTTTTTCTTTGTATTCTGCTCGACTTTCACTATCTTTGCCAATAAATTGGCGAAGATGCTCACGCTCAGCATAATTGGAGCAAGCTCCATTCTGCTCTTGCTCACTCGCATCTTTGCAGGTTAGAAACCTAATTCACTAACATAAAAAGATGGAAGACCCGTTATTGTTTCCAGATATAGAACCTGTAGAACCAAAGAAGAAAAAGAAGGGAAGGACGGCAAAGGCTGCAAAACAAGCTGAGGAGATTGGCACCAGCAGGGAGCTGTATAACTTTTTGTTCGAGGCCTGCAACATCATTCGCGGTCCTGTTTCGCAGGATGCCTTCAAGGAATACATCACCCCATTGCTCTACTTCAAGCGCATCAGCGACGTGTACGACGAAGAGACGCAGGCGGCCCTCGACTTGTCAGATGGCGACGAGGAGTTTGCCTCGCTGCCCGAGCAGCATCGTTTTGTGATACCCGAAGGTTGTCATTGGGACGATGTGCGCGAGCGCACTACCGACATCGGTAGTGCCATCATCGGTGCGATGCGCCAGATAGAACTCGCCAATCCTATGACCTTGTATGGTGTGCTGAGTGTGTTCTCTACGGCCAACTGGAGCAACAAGAACGTGTTCTCCGACGAGAAGCTTCGCGACCTCATAGAGCACATGAGCAAGCGCCGCCTGGGCAACAACGACTACGATGCCGACCTGATGGGCGATGCCTACGAGATGCTGCTGAAGAAGTTTGCCGATCTCTCGAAAGCCAAGGCTGGCGAGTTCTACACCCCTCGTTCGGTGGTGAAGTTGCTGGTTCGCATTCTCGACCCTCAGCCCGGCGAAACGGTCTACGACCCTGCCTGCGGTTCCGGCGGTATGCTCATCGAGGCTGTCCACCACATGAAGAACGATGCCCAATGTTGTGGAGCCATCTTCGGACAAGAGAAGAACGTCACCAATGCTGCCGTTGCCAAGATGAACCTCTTCCTGCATGGTGCCAACGACTTCAACATCATGTGTGGCGACACCCTGCGCGACCCGAAAATCCTTGCCAACGAGCACATAGCCCATTTCGATTGCGTGATAGCCAATCCGCCTTTCTCCCTGAAGAACTGGGGAGCGGAGGCTTGGAAAACCGACCGCTTTGGGCGCAACCTCTGGGGAACGCCACCTGAGACAGTAGGCGACTATGCTTGGCTGCAACACATGGTGAGCAGCATGCGCAGCCTGACGGGCCGTATGGCGGTTGTGCTGCCACAAGGCGTGCTGTTCAGAGGGAATGAAGAAGGCCGCATCCGTGAAGAACTCGTCAAGCACGACTATATTGAGGCCATCATCACACTTGGCGACAAACTCTTCTATGGTACTGGGCTTTCTCCGTGCCTATTCGTCATTCGTGACCAAAAGCCTGCAGACCATCGTGGCAAGATACTGATGATTGACGGTTCGAAGATTCTCACTCAGCAGCGTGCCCAGAACATCCTGAGCGATGCCGATGTAGACGAACTCTTCCGGCTCTATACAGCCTATGGTGAGGAAGAAGACAAGTCGATTGTTGTTGACTTGGCAACCATCGAAGGCAAGGGCTATGACCTCTCGCCCAACAAATATGTGAAATATCATAAGGAGGAAGTGAAGCCCTATGCAGAAGTGCTGGCAGAGTTCAAGGCCGCCTATCAGCACATGCTGGAGGCAGAGAAGAAGTTCCGTGAAACCCTAAATCGTGATGCCGTATGACCAAGCAGATAACACTCGACGAACTGGAGAAATACCTCTGGCAGGCAGCTGTCGACCTGCGTGGCCAGATTGATGCTGCAGCCTACAAGGACTACATCTTCCCGTTGGTGTTCTTCAAGCGCATCTGCGATGTGCGCGACGAGGAATATCAGCAATACGCAGAAAAAGGCGGCGAGGAATATGCCGACATGATGATTCAGGAGAGCCCCATCCAGATTCCTGCCGACGCCCATTGGAAGGTGGTGTTCAACACGACGGAGAACATCGGACAGGCCCTCGTAGACGCTTTCCGCCAGATAGAGATGGCCAATCCTGGCAAGAAAATCGACGACCGCATCGTGGGAGGCCTGGAAGGCATCTTCGGCGACAAAGCCATCTGGACGAACAAGAACAAGATGCCCGACACCATCATCCGCAATCTGCTGAACAGCTTCAACAAACTCACGCTGAGCCTTGCCGCCTGTCCTGCCGATGAGATGGGCACAGGCTATGAATACCTGATAGGCAAGTTTGCCGACGATGCAGGACACACGGCTCAGGAGTTCTACACCAATCGAACCGTTGTGGAGCTGATGGCCGAGATATTGCAACTACAGCCTCACGAAAGCATCTACGACCCGACGTGCGGTTCTGGTGGTATGCTCATCAAGAGTCTCACCTATCTGAAAGACAAAGGCGAGGAGTGGCGCGATGTTAAGGTATATGGTCAGGAAATTAATGCAGGCACCTCAGCTATTGCCCGCATGAACCTCTATTTGCACGGCATTCATGATTTCTCGATTGTGAACGATGACACGCTGGAGCGCCCAGCCTTTATCAAAGGAGGTCGTGTGCAGCAATTTAATGTTGTGCTTGCCAATCCGCCATATTCAATCAAGACTTGGAATAGGGAAGCATTTGAGCATGATAAATATGGGAGAAATTTCTTAGGAACACCTCCACAAAAGTGTGCTGATTATGCTTTCTTTCAGCACATTATTGCATCTATGAATGAAAACGATGGAAGATGTGCGATTCTGTTCCCTCATGGAGTTTTAGGAAGAAACATTGAGAATGAACCCCGAAAAAATCTAGTAGAAGCAGATTTGATAGACACAATTATTGGTATAGGCGACAACCTGTTCTTTAATTCTGCTATGCCAGCATGTATCATCATTTGCAGAGCAAATAAAGAAGAAAAGAAAAAGGGAAATATATTCTTTATAAATGCAAAACATCTCGTCACAAGGAAGAATACAGAAAGCTATCTTGAATCATCACATATTAAAGAGATTGTAAAATTATACGAAACGTATAATAGTGTTGATAGCATAGCAAGGGTAGTTCCTGTTAGTGAGATTCGAGATAATCAATACAAACTTAATGTAAACCTTTATGCAAAAGGAGTTGCATCTAGCGATGATAACACTTGGAAAGATTTTTCTTTTGATAGTCTTGTAAGTAGTTTTTATGAACAATCAGACCATGTTCACATTGCTTTGGATAATCTTATCAACCAATTAAAATAGAACTAGCCATGATAGTAAGATTGAGTGATGTCGTTAACAGGGTTAATAACAATATAGACAGATTCAATACCCCTATTAAATATTATTTGGGTAAGGGTCATGGAGAATGTGGTGAAATTGCTATTACCGAACATGGTAATTTAAAAGAAGATGTTGGGATGCTTGGATTCAAATTTCACTTTGCATTCCAACCAGGAGATAGTCTATTCTTTTCTCGTAGTTTTGCTTTACGCAAGGCAGGAATGGCAACGTATGAAGGTATTTGTTCTGATTCTACTTATATACTAAGAAGTAAAGATAATAATGTTTTACTATCTGAATATTTGCCAGCTGTAATACAATCTGATGATTTTTGGGAGTATTGTGACACACATCATACTGGTGGAGTTAACTTTCTAATTAATTGGAGCACGCTTGCTGATTATGAATTTGATCTTCCCTCCCTTGCAGAGCAAAAGGTATTGGCAGAGAAGCTTTGGGCGGCATACGAAGTGAAGCAGTCATATCTGAAAATGATTGAGGCTACACAAGAGATGGTCAAATCGCAATTTATCGAGATGACAGGTGATCCGCGAACAAATCCCAAAGGTTGGCCAATAAAAACACTTCCTGAATTGGCTACTTACTCAATAGGGCTTACTTATAAGCCTGAGAATATATCTGAAGATGGTACTATTGTACTTCGTTCTGGGAATATCCAAAATTCTAAGATAGACTTAGCTGATGTCGTACGAGTTAATTGTCCAATAAAAGAATCCATTTACGTTCAAAAGAATGATATTCTGATGTGCAGTCGTAACGGAAGTGCCTCATTGGTCGGAAAAGTTGCTCAGATTAAAGATATTTCAGAGCCTATGACTTATGGTGCATTCATGACTGTTATTCGTTCAGAATATTCTGACTATTTATATCTATATTTTCAAAGTAATGATTTTAGAGAGCAAGTGTCCACGGGAAAATCCTCGACTATGAATCAAATCACCCAAAACATGCTCGACAAAATCTCACTTCCTTTGCCAGATGATGAAACAAGAAAGAAACTCTCTATTATTCTTCATCAGGCCGATAAATCAGGATTTGAACTGCGCAAATCGATAGACGCAATAGATAAAGTCATCAAGTCACTCATCAACGAAAACCTATAAGAATATAATGGAGTATGAGCACATATGAAATTATAACTATATTAATAGCCGGACTTGCGCTTATAGTGAGTATTATCGCACTCATCAGGGATTTTTGTACTCGCAAAAAAGTACAAGAACTTACCAACCTGGTGATTGAGAAGTTGAAAGCCGAAAAGGAAAGTAAATCTAAAGCAATAGTTTACGGCTATATTGATGATGATTGTTTTGTTATAGAAAACTCTGGCGAGGCTGCTGCCTCGAATGTTAGGTACGAAGGTTGGGATGATTGGTGTGACAATATCTCAAAGAACATCATTAATTATCTTCCTCCTCATCGTTCTCAATCCATCAAGTTGTATTTGACAATGGATTCTCCAAATTCTAAAACTTTCAAGATTACATGGGATGATGAATCAGGAAAAGATCATGTTTGGAGTGAAAAATTAGACTTATACAATTAAAAAGACAGACAATAAACAGAAAAGAAATAACGTTTTGAAGATATGAAAGAGAATTCACTATATGACAAGAAATCGCTACGGACGGTAGTTGGCAAAACTGCTGACTTTGCTGAGTTGGCAAAAGACTGTGTGGCATTCAGCAATGCACAGGGTGGCGTGATAGACATTGGCATTGAGAATGATGACATGTTGCCTCCAGCAGAGCAACGGATTCCTGATGAGTTGCCAACAATGGTGGTAAACAAGATAAGCGGCATTACTCACGGGGTGATTGCTTCGACAAATATCGAGACGGCAGAGAATGGAGGAGAGTTTATCAAGTTGAACATTCTGAGAAATCCCAATGCCATAGCCGTGACGTCGTCAGGAAAAATATATGTCCGCATAGGCGACAATAGCGTCCCTGTGGGTAGTGAAGATGTGGCTCGGCTTGCTTCAGACAAGGGCTGCATCAGTTGGGAAGATACCGTGACTGATTTCCTTTGGACAAATGCTGACGAAGAGAAACTCAAATGGTTTGTGGAGCAGATTAAGACTTCTGATCGCGTGAGTGGTTTTGTGAAGCAGAAGGACACCAAGGAGATGTTGGACTATTTCTATATGACCGATGCAGAGTCAGACCGTATGACTCAACTTGGAGTTTTGTTTATCGGCAAACAGACTCAGAGAGGACGAATTATGAATGCCCCCGTGGTTCAATGCATTAAGTACGATCTGTATGGCGAGAAGGTGAACAAGTGGCTTTGGGATGATTTTACAAAGAATCCATACGAGATAATCGACGAGATATGGAAAACAATTCCAGAATGGAAAGAAAGTACTGAGATTAGTGATGGCCTGTTCAGACGCAATGTTCCTGCTTATCCTGAGAGTGTAATCAGGGAGCTGCTGGCGAACTCGCTGGTACACCGTCCATATACGATTCGAGGTGATATTTTCTTGAATATCTATCCTGATTACATCGAGATTGTAAATCCTGGCTTACTGCCTATTGGTGTGACGGTGGATAACATTCTGCATACTACCAAGAAAAGGAACGAGCATATGGCGACGGTGTTCTATGTGCTCCATCTGATGGAACGTGAAGGCTCGGGCTACGATATGATGTACGAGCAGCTATTAGCCAACGGTAAGTCTGTACCAGTGGTTACTGAAGGTGATGACTGGGTAAGGGTGCATGTGGAACGTCGTGTTATCAGCAAAGAGGTTATCAAGGTAATGCAATATGCAGCGCAGAGTCAGGAACTGAAGCAGAAACAATTAATCTGTTTGGGATTGATAGCCTTGCATGAAAGTGTGACAGCATCGCAACTGATAGGATTTCTCCATTTGAAAGATGCCGATGCGTTGCGCCCTTGGCTGAGACCACTGGTGGATAAGGGTTTTGTCGTATCAACGGGCGAACGTTCAAAGGCAAAAGAATATCGCGTAGGAAGTCGTACCCTACGTGATAGTGAGTATAAAGGTCAGACATCATTGAAACGCATAGAGAGCTATCGACTCCGTGAGTTGATAATGGAGGATTTGAAGATTTATCAGCCTTGTCCCATATCAGACATACATGTACGTATAGGTAAGGAGATTCCTTTGCGCAAGATTCAGTTCCAACTTAAACAGCTGATTGCAGAGGATAAAGTTGTCTCTTATGGTAAAAAGCGTTGGACGAAGTATTGCCTAAAAACATAAATTATGCGTCGAAACGTTCAAAATGTCTTTAGAAAGTGTTTTTATAGAGATGATAAGATTGAATGCAAATGCTGATTTAGGTAGGCATGCTGCATAAAAACATAAATTATGCGTCGAAACGTTCAAAATGTCTTTAGAAAGTGTTTTTAGATAATGTAACAATGGGATTCAATATCAACTTTAAGCGATATGGCATACTTTAACGAAGACAATGTGACAGAGCAGATGTGCATAGAGGTGGCCAAGCAAGCAGGCTACGAGTATGTAGATGCCGACACCTTGCGCGAGGATAAGTCTACGGTTATCGTGGACAAGCTGCTTTTGGAGGCGCTGACGAGAATCAACAAGATAAGCGTGGAAGAGGCGCAAATCGTGATTCAGAAGGTGAAGAGCCGCATAGCCAGCGGTATGGGTGGCGACATCATCACAGCCAATCAGAACCTGCGAAAGCTGTTCTTCGACGAGAACAGTTTCCCGTTTGGCAAGGATGGCGAATATG